>Ga0255338_1000967_pt1 | contig 65192 bp, 63 predicted proteins | sample MeOH1_35cm_T4_19_FD_203715 | JGI IMG/M metagenome (GOLD analysis project Ga0255338, IMG submission 203715) | Sandy soil microbial communities from University of British Columbia, Vancouver, Canada - MeOH1_35cm_T4_195 | ecosystem: Engineered > Artificial ecosystem > Sand microcosm > Unclassified ... | reverse complement strand
TTGCCAAGCTGCTATACCATCGCATCGACAAACCATTCAAAGGTGAGCTATGACTGTCCGGCGAACGCTGATACATGGCCACACTGACGTCAAAAAAGTGTCCGGAGAACGCTGATACTCGCCCCGTTAGGAGTCAGGGTTAGGAGTAAAGCGCGGCATTCGTCTGCGGGCGGTTGCTCCTCACACCTCACACCTCACCGTGAAGCGGAGCTTCACGTGAATCGCTCGCCTTCGCGCAGATAACGCCATTTCCCCACGGGCAGATCGCCCAGCCTCACCTTGCCGACGCGCACGCGCTTCAGGCCCGTGACCTTCAGCCCCACCAGCTCGCACATGCGGCGGATCTGGCGCTTGCGGCCTTCGCGCAGCACGAAGCGAAGCTGATCGCGGTTCTGCCAGTCGACGCGGGCGGGCTTGAGCGCCTTGCCGTCGAGACTCAGTCCGTGGCGCAGCCGGGACAGGCCTTCGGCAGAAAGCTCTCCTTCGACGCGCACGAGATACTCCTTCTCGACGAGCGAGCCGTCGCCGATGAGCTGTTTCGCGATGCGTCCATCCTGGGTGAAGACCAGCAGGCCCGTCGAGTCGATGTCGAGCCGTCCCGCGGGGGCGAGCCCTTTGAGGTGGGCGCCGGTGAAGCGCTGCGGCGTCGCGTCGTCGGGATCGCGGTTGTCAGGAGTGATGAGCGTGATCGCCGGCGTGTACCCGGGCTCGGGCTGTCCCGAGACGTAACCGACCGGCTTGTTGAGCAGGACGGTGACGCGCGAGCTCTGCTGCGCTTGCGCGGCTTTCGCCAGCGTCACCTTCTGATCGGGGAAAATGCGCGTGCCGAGCTGCGTGATCTGCACGCCGTCGACGTACACCAGCCCCTGCTCGATGTACTGATCGGCTTCGCGGCGCGAGCACAGCCCGCGCTCGGACATCACTTTCGACAGCCTGACCTTTTCGCTTTCGTCGCGCTCCATCGCGTCAGTACACCTCGCGCGCGGCGGTCAGGTCAACGCTTGCCATTGCCGAACCGGCGCACGGCGGGCGGCGGCGAGAACAGCGCAGGCTGCGGCTGGGCCTGGTGTCGCGCTGCTTCCGACAGCAGCTTCTCGGGCTGGCGTTCTGCCGCAGGGCGCGTCTCGTGTTTGGGCGCAGTCGCGTGGTCGCGCCTGGGCGCCGCCGCGTGCTGCTGTTGCGGGGCTGCCGCGTTGCCGCGCTCGCCGTTGTGCCGGTGATGCCGCTCGGTGTTTCGCTTGTCTTGCGCTTGACGGTTGCCGTCGCGGCCGCCGCGCTCGCGCGGCTCACGCCGCTCGCCGGGCTTGCGGCGATGCTCGCCGTGCGAAGCGGGGTTTGCCTGATGGTGCGCGGGACGCGCAGACGGCTCGAAGCCTTCGATCGCGACGCGCTCTATGGGGCGCTTGAGCAGCTTCTCGATGCCGGCGAGCATGTCCATCTCCTCGCGGTCCACGAGCGATACCGCTGCGCCGGTGCTGCCCGCGCGCCCGGTGCGCCCGATGCGATGGACATAATCTTCGGGAACGTTGGGCAGCTCGAAGTTCACGACATGCGGCAGCTGATCGATGTCGAGGCCGCGCGCCGCGATATCGGTCGCCACCAGCACGGGAACGGTGCCGTCCTTGAACTGCGAGAGCGCCCGCGTGCGCGCCCCCTGGCTCTTGTTGCCGTGTATCGCCGCGGCGGGAATGCCGTCTTTCTCCAGCTTCTCCGCAAGACGGTTGGCCCCGTGCTTGGTGCGCGTGAAGACCAGCACCTGCTGCCAGCGATGCTGGCGTATCAGGTGGCTCAGCACGTCGCGCTTGTGCTCCTGCGGGACGAGATGCACCGTCTGCTGCACGAGCTCGGAAGGCGCATTGCGGCGCGCGACTTCCACGCTGCCGGGATTGTGGAGCAACCCGTCGGCCAGCGCGCGAATGTCGTCGGAGAACGTGGCGGAGAACATCAGGTTCTGGCGCTTGGCGGGCAGCAGCGCAAGGATGCGCTTGATGTCGCGTATGAAGCCCATGTCGAGCATGCGGTCCGCTTCGTCGAGCACCAGGATCTCGATGCGCGACAGGTCCAGCGTTTTCTGTCCGCAATGGTCGAGCAGGCGGCCCGGTGTGGCGACGAGGATGTCGACGCGCTTCCTGAGCTGCTGCACCTGCGGCACCATGCCGACGCCGCCGAACATGACCATGGACTTGATCGGGAGGTGCTTGCCGTATGTGCGCACCGATTCTTCCACCTGCGCGGCGAGCTCGCGCGTCGGCGTGAGTATGAGGCAGCGCGGCTGCCCGGGCTTCGCGTCGATGCGCTTCTGATCGAGCAGCTGCAGTATGGGCAGGGCGAAGCCGGCGGTCTTGCCGGTGCCGGTCTGAGCCGCGGCCAGCAGGTCGCCGCCTTTCAGCACCAGCGGTATCGCCTGCGTCTGCACCGGCGTAGGTTCGGTATAGCCGGCGTCGGCGAGCGCGCGCAGCAGCGGTTGCGCGAGCCCAAGGCTCGCAAAATTCGTAGCGTGTGACATTCAAGCTCCAAGCGGCAGCCTGTCGCTCGAGCCGAGTGACACCAATCGAGGCGGACGACTAAACGGAAAAAAAGAAGAAGGACGAGGCCGGTACGTCGATTGGTTGAACGTACGGTGCGCGCATTATACGGCACTCCGCTGGAAAAGCCAGCGCGGCATGGTTTACCGGCAGGCACCCGGCTTGCGGCCTGCAACGGCACGGGGGAAATTCGCAGTGAATTCGAGGCGCCGCGGCGCTCAGCGATCGGCCTTCACCCCGGCGGTCTTGACGACCTTGGTCCATTTCGCAACGTCGCGCTGCAGCACCTCGCGGAAGCGCTCGGGCGGGCCGCCTGCGGGCTCCAGGCCTTCGCCTGCCATGCGCTCTTTCATTTCCGGCGTGTGCACGATGCGATCGATCTCCCTGTTCCACAACGCAACGATGTCCTTGGGCAGACCCCGGGGACCCCAGGCCGCGTACCACAGCACGGCTTCGTAGCCGGGCAGCGTTTCTGCGATCGTCGGCACGTCGGGCACGGCGTTGTTGCGCGCGGTCGTCGTCACCCCGATGCCGCGCAACCGGTTCGTCTTCACCTGCGGCACCATCGCCGGCATCGCGCCGAACATGAGCTGGATCTGGCCGCCGAGCAGGTCGTTCATCGCCGGACCCGTGCCTTTGTACGGCACGTGCGTCATCTTCGTGCCGGCCAGCATGTCGAACAGCTCGCTCGCGAGATGGGTGATGCCGCCGGTCCCGGTCGAGCCGTAGTTGAGCTTCTGAGGATTCTTCTTCGCGTAATCGATCAGCTCTCTCACCGTCCTGATCGGCACGCTCGGATGCAGGCAGACCAGAAAGCCCGTTTCACCCAGGAGCCCGAGCGGCGTGATGTCGTTGACCGGATCGTACGGCAGCTTGTAGATCGCCGCGTTGGTGGAATAGCTGCCGGATACCATGATCATCGTGTAGCCGTCGGGCGCGGCGCGTGCGGCGAGCTCGGCTCCCAACGTTCCGCCGCCGCCTGCGCGATTGTCGACGACCACGGACTGCCTGAAGCTTTCGGTCAGCTTCTGCGCCAGCGCGCGCGCGACGATGTCGGTGCCGCCGCCGGGCGCGAAAGGAACCAGCAGGCGTATCGGCTTGTTGGGATAGTTGTTGCGCGTGCCCTGCGCTTGCGCTGCGCCTGCAGCGAGCGCGAAGGCTGCGAGCAGCGCACAGGCGATCGGATGCCGAGCCATGGTCGTTTCTCCTCTTTTTCTGGAACTTTCCGTTTTGTCGAGCGCTACGCGATACGCCGCTGTTCCTTGGCCGACGGCGTGAGCAGCGCGAGCAGCTCCGCCACGCTGTGATGCTCCATGTCGAGCGCAATGCGCGCGACGGCGTCCGTCGGCAATTGCGGATTGATGCCGCGGAATTTCTCCGTGATTCCGGCGCCGTCTATGGGCACCGCGGGCGAGCCGGACGGGTCGAGTATGTCGACGCGCTGCCAGTCTTCCGAGCTCTGCGCCGCGACCCAGCCGGCGAAATGCACCGGGTAGAGGTTGTCGAGCTTCGGATCCGCCACGAGCTCCATGCGGCGCGCGACATCCACCAGCCGCCCGTCCTTGATCGCGTCGTCCGAGAACTGCGGCGGCAACACCTGCCCGTGCACCAGCGCAGCGGCGATGGTGTAGCGCAGGCTCATCTGCGCGTTGAGCGCGGTGCTCGGCCGGTAATCGAAGCCGCACTGCACGTCGACGACTTTGCTGGTGCCCACGCGCACCGGTCGCGCAGCGTCCCACGGCGCGCCGAGCTTGCGGCGCAGCGCGAGCGCGGCGTCGATGTAGGCATGCGTGCTGCCGCAGCAGGAGTAAGGCTTGATGGCCGTGGTGTCGAGGTGATACACGCGGCCGAGATCGCGCGTGAGCGGCGCCGGATCCGATGCATCCGAAAACGCCTTGAGCATGCCGCCGTCGTTGAACTCGTAAATCTGCGTCGGCCCGGTGTAGCCGCTGGCGGCAAGCTCTGCAGCGAGCACGCCGGAATGCGCCGCCTTGCCCGCGTGCAGCCGCTTGCTCATCGTGCCGTCCGCGTTGAACGCCCACAGCCCCGCGCCCTGCGTTCCCGCCAGTCCGAGCGCCCACGCCGTGTGCTCGGTGTCGAGGCCGAGCAGGACGGCGCACGCCGCTGCTGCGCCGAGCGGTCCGCAGACGCCGGTCAGATGCCAGCCGCGCAAACGCGCTGCCGACGGTTCGAGCGCAAGACTCGTCCTGATCATCACCTCGTAGCCGGCGACGATTGCCGTGATGAGCCGCTTGCCGTCGGCGTGTGTCTTTTCCGCCATGGCCATCGCAGCAGGCACGACCACGGCGCCGGGATGGAGCTTGGCGTTGTGATAATCGTCGAGCTCGAACGCATGGGAGGAGGTGCCGTTCACCAGCGCGGCGTCGGCGGCGCGCAAAGTCGCGGCGCTGTCGCCCCACACCGTGGCCTCGGCTTTGCTGCCGCCCGCGCGCGCCCACTGCAGCAGCATCGCGGCCCACGGCGTGCGGTAGCCGTATACGCCGCAACCGAGCGTGTCGAGGATGGCGCAGCGCGCGACGGTGCGGCTGCGTTCGGGAATGTCTTCGTGGCGGAGTGTCGCGATCCAGCGCGCGACATCGAGCGTCGGACGTACAGCGGAGGACCCTTCGGTCATGGACTGCTCCTCGAGGCGGAACCGGGCGCCGTGCGGCGTGCCGGGCGTATGCGCGAGGCTATTGTAGGTATCCGTGCTCCGCGTGTCGTCATGGAGTCCGCAACATGGAGCGTCAGCGCAGCGCCTTCAGATCGTCCTTGTGCATGCCGGGGACCATGCCGATGAAGTCGATGGCGTACTTCCGCAGGTAGGCGTTGCGGCGGAAGCTGATGGTCATGGTGCTGCGCGGAAAGAGCGCCGTCACGTCGCGCGCGTGGATGTTCGTATCCGTTGCTTCCGACCACGCGATCGCGGGCAGTATCGCGATGCCGAGCCCGCGGCCGACGTAGGCTTTCACCACGTCGCTGTCGCCGACGCTGATGAGATAGCGCGGGCGTATGCCCTGCGCCTCGAACGCTTCGTTGATGATCTGGCCGGTGCGCGAGCGCGAGCTGTAGCCGAGCAGGGGATAGCGGCAGATGTCCTCGAGCCGTATGTGCTTGCGGCGGGCGAGCGGATGATCGCGCGGCGTGATGAGGCTGCGTTTCATGGTCGGTCCGCGCAGCTGCGTGAGCGTGGGCTGCGAGGACAGCATCTCGGTCGATACGCCGATGTCCGCCTCGTTGGACTCCAGCAGGCGCGGGATGTTGTCGGGCTCCGCTTCCATGATGTGCAGCTCGACGTCGGGATAGCGCTCGATGAAGGCCGAGACCGGGTCGAGCAGCGTATAGCGCGCGTGGAGATGCGTGGTGACGATGCCGAGCCGGCCGCGCTCGCGCCGCGCTTCGGCGGCGATCGCCTTGATGCTGTCCGCTTCGTTGAGCAGGCGCTGCGCGGCTTCCAGGATCGATTTGCCGACGTCGGTGTAACCCAGCGTGCGGTTCTTGCGGCGGGCGAGGATGGCGACCCCCAGCTCCTCTTCCAGCAGCTGGATCTGGCGGCTGATGCCCGGCTGCGAGGTGAACAGCGCAGCGGCGGCTTTCGACATGTTGAGCGACTGGCGCGCGATCTCGCGCAGCAGCATGAGCTGTTTCAGCGTCATTGGCGGTCCGTGGGAGGCGGCATTGCGGTCACTATATCGAAACAGAATTGCAGTATGCAAACTCCGTGTTATGAGTAATAGTGGATGTTTGCTACGATGCTCCGCGCAGATCACATCACGTAGCGCGCGTCGCGCGCCACGCACGGAACGCTCAGGAGGCGGAAAAACCATGGAATACGACGTCATCGTAGTGGGTGGAGGCAACGCTGCTTTTGCGGCAGCGGTATCGGCGAAGGACAGCGGCGCGAAGCGCGTGCTGGTGCTGGAGAAAGCACCGCGCGAGAAGCGCGGCGGCAACACGCATTTCAGCGGCGCCATATTCCGCTTCATCTACGACGACGTCTCGCAGCTCGACCGCTTCGTGCCCGATGCCGAGCGCGACTATCCCGGCTTTCACAAGGGCGTGCAGCCGTATCCCGTGTCGGCCTTTCGCGAGGACCTGATGAAGGTCACGCAGGGACGCTCCGATCCCGAGCTTTCCACCGTGCTGATCGAGAATTCGTACGACACGATGTGCTGGGTGCAGGACGTGGGCAAGCACCATTTCGAGCTCGCGCTGTCGGTGATGGGCGTGAAGGTCGGCAACGAGATCAAGTGGCCGCGCGGGGCGATGGTGCGCACTGTGCACGAAGGCGTCGGGCTGTCGAAGCAGTGGTTCGAGACCGCCGAGCAGATGGGCATAGAGATCCGTTACGAGACCGGCGCGCGCAGCCTGATCCAGGACGCGACCGGGCGCGTGACGGGCGTCGTCGCCCAGGGGCCTGACGGTCTCAAGCCGGTGCACGCGAAGGCGGTCGTTTTGGGCAGCGGCGGCTTCGAGACCAACCCGATGTGGCGGCGCCAGTACCTCGGCGATCCCTGGGAGCACGCCAAGGTGCGCGGCTCGAACTTCAACTACGGCGACGGACTGAAGATGGCGCTCGACATCGGCGCCATGCCGTGGGGCCACTGGGGCGGCTGCCATGCGACGCCCATCGTCGCCAGCGCGCCGGATTACGGCATGCAGAACCTGACCGACAAGACCAACCGCCTGTCGTACCCGTTCGGCGTGATGCTCAACGTCGAAGGCAGGCGCTGGATCGACGAGGGCGCGGACATCAATTCCTTCACCTACGCCAAGTACGGCGGGCTCATCCTGAAGCAGCCGCGCAGCCTCGTGTTTCAGATTTTCGACAGCAAGGTCATGCACCTGCTGGAGCCGCGCTACAAGACCAGCGAGCCGTTCAAGTCGGACACGCTGGAAGGCCTCGTGAAGCAGCTCGACCTCGACCGCAATCAGGCGATGAAGACGCTGAACGAGTTCAACGCGGCGGCGGGACACGGCGGGACGTTCAATCCTGCAGTGCTGGACGGACTGCACACCGAAGGCATAGAGCCGAAGAAGACGAACTGGGCGCAGAAGCTCGACACGCCGCCGTACTATTCGTGGCCGGTGACGGGCGGCATCACGTTCACCTTCGGCGGTCTGCGCATCACGCCGAAAGCGGAAGTGGTGGCGACGAACTGGAAGCCGATACCGGGCCTGTATACCTGCGGGGAAATGGTGGGCGGGCTGTTCCACTACAACTACCCGCTGGGCACCGGTCTCATGTCCGGCGCGGTGTTCGGCCGCATCGCGGGTCGTTCGGCGGCGAAGCAGTAAAGCTTTATTGCGCCACAGAGGACACAGAGGTCACAGAGAAGAACCAAGACGTCTGCTGACGGCAGGCCGGTCTTATTTCTCCGTGTTCTCTGCGTCCTCTGTGGCAATGGGTTTGGGTTCTACCGTTTTATCAGCCAGCTGATCCCGACCAGGTTCGCCGCGTTGGCCCAGAACAGGGGCGAGGTGCCAAACGCGGTGCCGAGCACGCCCGCGACGAGCGGGATCACGACGCGCGCAAGATTGTTGGCGGTGAGGCGCAGCCCGGTGACTTCTCCGGTGCGTCCGGCAGGCGAGCGGTCGTACGACATCATCATCGACAGCGGCTGGCCGCAGCCCAGGCCGAGGCCGATCACGGCGGCGACCGCCATCAGCGGCGAGGCGGTCTCGAACAGCGGGAACACGACGAAGCCCGCTGCGCCGACCAGCATGGCGACGAACAGCACCTGGTTGCCGTCCCAGCGCCTCAGCATCGCCGGCATGAGAAATCGCGGCAGAAACGCAGCGGTCGCATATGCGCCGAGGATGACGCCGATGGTCGACGCGCTGAGGCCTATCGTATGCGCGTAAATCGGCACGTAGAAACCGAACAGGTCCCACGCCGCGACGATGAGCCCGCTGGTGATGATCATGCGTCTCACGTCGGCCATGCGCAAAAGCTCCAGCGCGCTGCGCTTTTCCTGTTTCGAGGCCGGCGCAGCGACGCGGGCGAGCTGCGGCCGCACGGTGAGCGCGACGACGGGTACGAGCGTGAAGCATGCGAAGATGAGGAACGCGACGGTGTGGCCCGCGTAATCGATCGCGAAGCCGGCCACCATGGGCCCGATGAAGGTCGATATCGAATAGCCGATGGAGAGAATGCTGAAATTGCGCACGCGGTGCTCGGGCGGGCCGTACGCGCCGGTGAGGTTCTGTATCGACACGTTGAAGAACACGAAGCCCGCGCCGACGAGGATCGCGGTGGCGAAAAGCGCATTCAGGCTGTGTCCGAGCGCGCCCACGACCATCGCGATGCCGACCAGGACCGAGCCGAGCAGCAGCGGCAGCCGCATGCCTGTCGTGTCTGCCATCCGCCCGGAGTACACGCCCAGCAGCAGCGGCACCGACGCATACAGCGCGGCGATGACACCGATCACCGCCTGGCTCGCGCCGAAATCGAGCGCCATCAGCGAAATGACGACCTTCGCGCCGATGTAGCAGCTGTGGATGGCGATGCTGAGCACCGCGATCAGATGCATCGAAGCGCGCTCGCAAGGGCGATGATGATCGACATAGGTTGGACTTGCGCGCGAACCGGTGCGCGCTGTTGTTATACGTCACGGCGGTGGTGCATTAGAATACCGCATCATCCAGCGCGGTGCGATAGCGCGGACCGCACACAGGGGCATGCCCGGTGAAAGCCGCATACAACATCGAAGACCTGCATCAGCTTGCCCGCAAGCGCCTGCCGCGCGTGGCTTACGACTATCTCGAGCGCGGCGCCGAGGACGATGTGACGATGAAGGAAAACCGCGCGGTGCTCGAGCGCATCAAGCTGCGTCCGCGCGTGCTCGTCGACGTGTCCAGGCGCAGCCAGCGCGTCACGCTGTTCGGCAAGGAATACGACGCCCCGATCGGCGTGGCGCCGACCGGAATCGCGGGACTGTACTGTTTCGATGCCGACGTCGCGCTGGCGCGTGCCGCAGCCGCGGCCAACGTTCCCTTCGTGTTGTCGACCGCGTCCTTCGTGCCGCTCGAGCATGTCGCCGAGCGTGCCGGCGGCACCAAGTGGTTTCAGCTCTACATGTCGAAGGACCGGGAGGCGGCGAAGCGGCTGGTCGACCGCGCGTGTGCGGCGGGGTACGAAGCGCTCGTCATGACGGGCGACGTGCCGGTCATCGGCAACCGCGAGTTCAACCTGCGCAACGGCTGGAAGATCCCGTTCAAGCTGAGCGGCCGCAACGTGGTGGACGGCATGCTGCACCCGCGGTGGCTGGTGAGCGTTTTTCTGCGCACGCTGGCCGACTCCGGCGTGCCGCGGTTTCAGAACGTCGACGAAAACGTCGGCGGGCGCATCGTGTCGGCGAATCTCCAGTCGTTTCGCGCGCGTCGCGATGCCGTGGACTGGAGCGACGTGGAATGGCTGCGCAGCATCTGGCCGCGCCAGCTGTTCGTCAAGGGCATACTGACCGCGCACGATGCGCGTCGCGCGCTCGCGTCCGGCGCCGACGGCGTATTCGTATCGAACCACGGCGGGCGACAGCTGGACGGCACGCTGACGCCGATCGACGAGCTGTCGCAGATCGCCGACGCGGTGGGCGGGCGCATGAAGATCATGGTCGACAGCGGCTTCCGGCGCGGATCGGACATCGTGAAAGCGCTCGCGCTCGGCGCCGACATGGCGTTCGTCGGTCGCGCGCCGCTGTACGGCGCTTCGGTCGGCGGCGAGGCCGGCGCGAAGCACGCGCTCGACATATTGAAATCGGAAGTCGATCGCGTCATGGCGCTGATCGGCTGCAACAGCGTGGACGAGCTCGACACGCGCTACCTGGAACTGCCGCGCAACGACTGAAGCCCGCGCGCCGTCCTCTACGGGAGACATCATGAAGCAGATCAGAATTCCGGCCGTGTTCATGCGCGGCGGCACCAGCAACGCCGTCGTCTTCCATGCGCGCGACCTGCCCCAGGACCGCGCGCAATGGGACGAGATCTTTCTTGCCGCGATCGGCAGCCCCGATCCGTACGGCCGGCAGCTCGATGGCATGGGCGGAGGCATATCGTCGCTGTCGAAAGTGTGCGTGGTCGGTCCCTCGACGCGGCCGGATGCCGACATCGACTACACCTTTGCGCAGGTGATGGTGAAGGAAGCGAAAGTCGATTACAGCGCGAACTGCGGCAACATGTCCTCCGCGATGGGCCCGTTCGCCCTGGACGAGGGGCTGGTGAAAGCGCAGGGCAAGGAAGCGCTGGTGCGCGTGCACAACACCAACACGAAGAAAATCATCTGGTCGCGCTTTCCGGTGGAGGACGGATGCGCCGCCGTGGACGGCGAGCTTGCGATACCCGGCGTCGCGGGCACCGGCGCTCCGGTGCGTCTGGAGTTCCGCGAGCCCGGCGGAGCGACGACCGGCAAGCTGTTGCCCACGGGCAATGTCGCCGACGACCTCGAAGTGCCGGGCTATGGGACGTTCAGGGTATCGATGGTCGACGCGGCGAACGCTGCGGTGTTCGTGCGCGCCGCGGACCTCGGCCTGTCGGGCACGGAGATGCCGGAAGCCATCGAGGCGGATGCCGCGCTGATGAAGAAGCTCGGCGCGATCCGTATCGCGGCTTCGGTCGCCATGGGCATTGCGCGCACCCCGGAGGAAGCCGCGAAGCGCAGCGCCGTGCCTTTCGTCGGTTTCGTGTCTTCAGCGCAGGATGCCCGCACGCTGACCGGCGAAGCGGTCGGCGCAGCGGATGTCGATCTCACCGGCCGGGTGATCTCGAACGGCCAGCCGCATCGCGCGCTGCCGCTCACGGTGTCGCTGTGCATGGCGGTCGCCGCGAGACTGGAAGGCAGCGTCGTATACCAGGCGGCGCGACGCGCCGACGATCCGGACACAGCGATACGCATTGCCATGCCTTCCGGTGTGCTCGTCGTCGGCGCGACAGTGCGCCGCAAGGACGGCGTATGGCATGCGGAGCAGGGCGCGTTCTATCGCACGCAGCGCCGCATGTTCGAAGGCTCGGTGCTGGTGCGCGCGTCGCGCGTGCCGGGTCTGCTCTCGGTAAGTCGGGCGCAAAAAGCCGCCTGAGCGTCGCTCAGGCGCGCACCTGCCGGCCGCCACGCGCGGCCGGGGCGCTCGAAGGCTTGGGCGTCGGCGGCGTGTCCGCGTCTACGCCGGCGCCATGCACGTACACCATGTGCCCGCCGAGCCAGCCGGAAACCGCGAGCGACGCGACCGCGACGACGGACAGCAGCAGCGGCACATCGTTGTATTCTCCCGGCGCAATTCGCAGCCACGCGTTCACCACATAGAGTGCGACGACGATCAGGTTGATCGTCATGTGCATTTTCGCGATGCTTTTGACATGGGGCGGCAGCGCGCGCATGTCGATGAGGCCGAACACCGCTGCCGCAAGGGCGCCGACGATGCCGGCCACGAGGTTGTACGTCGCGACGGTGAACCACACGGTGTCGCCGGGGCCGAGGCGGTACACGAGATCACACACCAGGGAGAACAGCCACAGGCCGATGGGTATCGGCACGAGCATCGGGTGTATCGGATGACGCTTGATACTGGCAGGCGCGCGCATGGCCGCTCCTTCGCATTGGGCGTGATGAGTATATGCCATGCAGGATTGCTGCCAATGCGCTGACAGGACACATCCGGGCATGTCGATTGCCGTGGTCACAGAGACGCGCACGCCGCAGACTCCCCGCCCGACGGGGTGAGTGCATCGACATCTTTACCATGCGCTGCAAATTCTGCTGTGCCTGTGCGAGGTATGCGCGCGCTGCCTACGGCGAGGCTGTGCACGCAAGTGATTGCGCCGCGGACGGTCGCTTCGGGATCTCATCTGCAACCGTAGTATTTTCGTACCAGCTTCCCTCTCCGGGCACATCGAATGCACGCATAGCTGTGCTTCCATCCGGAAGGCCTCGTTGTTCATCTCTTGTCAGGGGATTTTATGAAGCTTAAATCACTCAGCATTGCACTAGCTACACTGGGCATGGGCCTCGCCGCCGTCTCTGCCCAGGCTCTTGTCCTGTTGCCAGGCAGCGGACCGCTGGCAGTGGACATCCTGGGCGCAGCCCCCGGCGGCACGGTGCTGGATTCCCGCACGGAGACAGTGACCACGCCGCACTGGACGGGGACGTTCCGTGCGGCCGTCGTAGACTCTGACCCGGGACCTGGCGTGGCCCTGGACTTCTACTACCAGATCGCGAATGCAGGCTCCTCGACGGATGCTCTCGGGCGTCTGACCGGTTCGGATTTCCCGAACGGGTTCACGACCAACCTGGTGCAGACGAACGCGGCGTTCGGCATCTTCACCGCGGGCAATCAGGCGGCGACCAGCGGTGATCGCGGCAACCTGGGCGAGATCGGTTTCAATTTCTTCCCCGGCACCAGCGGTACCGGCAAGATCGATCCGGGCGAGACCAGCTATACGCTGATTATCCGGACGAACGCGACGACGTTCGGCCCGGGCTTTACCGGCATCACGAACGGCACGGCTACCACGGTCGCGTCCTTCATGCCCACCGGTCAGCCCCCGATCGTCGGCCCGATTCCGGAGCCGGGCACACTGGCGCTGCTCGCAAGCGGCTTGCTGGCCGCCGGCGGCGTGGCGCGGAGACGCACCAAGTAATTGCGAGTACGACCTGCCAAAAACCGGGGTTGCGGCCCCGGTTTTTTTTCGCCGCGCCAAGGTCGGAGAACCCGCGGGGCGGGCAAGAGCTGCAACTTTTACGCTTCAGGTGGGCCATGGACCGCATCACGCTATCGGATCTCGACGTCTGGGTGTTCCAGCGCAACGACTACGGCGATTGGATTTGGCAGCGGCTGTCGCCGGATCGCGAGGTATTGCTGCAGTCGCCGGCCGGCTTCCCGAGCATGGAGGACTGCGCGCGAGACGCGACGCGCCACGGCTACACCGGCTCCCTCTGATCGGCGCCCGCGCGTATGACACGATGCCGTACCCGCGGGTACGTGCATTGCTTTGTGCTCCGCCGTCGGTTGCACAGGGGCGGCCGGCACAAGAGGAAAAGGAAGAAGAATGCTCGGGATCTGGAGGTTCTACAGAGACGGGGACGCCGGCTGGAAGTGGCAGCGGCTGTCGATCAACAAAGTCGTGATGGCGGAGTCACGCGTGACCTTCGCCGACTATGCCGACTGCGTGCGGGACGCGACGCAGAAGGGTTACCGGCACCAGCCCAGCCAGGAAAAGATACGGCCGAGATTCGGGCCGCAATCCTACAACCGGCCGTACGTGCCGCCCGTGCCTGACGTCGTGCCGGCGGGAGCGATGGAAGGCGCGCTGGAAAAGACGGCAGGCACCTGACGCGACGCATTCGCCGGCTGCATTGCGCAGCCGGCTGCTCGCAGTGCCTGCTAGGCTGCGCTCTTCTTCGGCTCGGCGGGTTTCTTTGCCCAATAGTCCGGCGATGACTTGGTGCGGGCGAGCGCATCCGCGGTCTCGAATCCCGGCGCCATCGACGCGGCCGTTCCCGCCATCACCTGGTGATGATCGATGTTGAGCAGCCGCAGCCAGCTCTGCTGGCCCAGCGTGAGTCCGACCGCGCAGCCCAGTTCCACGAGCTCGGGCTCGCTGAAGTGCTTGTGCATGCGATTCCAGAACGCATCATCGGTGTCGAGGCGCCACGTGATGGCCTCGGCGTAAGCCAGCGCCGCTTTCTGCCGCTCGTCGTACTTCGTCGATTTCTCGAAGTTGATGAGATCGTCGTAATGCGCTTCCTTCAGGCCTTCTTCCGCGCCCTTGATGGAGCGCTGGTTGCCGCAGAACTCGCAGATCACCGAGCGCGAGACATAAACGCGGCACAGCTCCTTGATGGCGTGATCGAGGATGCCGTTGCGAAACACGTCGCGCCACGAGTTGGCGAAGAACCAGAAGCACTCGGGGACATGCGCGCGCACCGCGGAGCTCTCCGGGCGCGGCGTGCCTTCGCGCGCGCAGCGCTCCATTTCGTCGCGCATTTGCGGCGTCATCCTGTCGAGCGGAACGTAGCTGATGCGTTGCTTGCCTGCCATGCGGTTCTCCTTCGATTCGTCGGTCGGCGCCGGGCGCTTGCGCTCCAGGCACGATGAGCGACATTATCCGCGTTGCAGATATTTTTGGTATCCTGCAGAAAACGAACACGTTGTTGCGCGGATTGAAACACCAACCATGAATCTCCTGGGGCGCATGGCGAGCTTTGCGGTGGTCGTGCGGGCCGGCAGCTTCACGCGCGGCGCGTCGCGCCTCGGCTTGTCGAAGTCGGTGGTGAGCCGCCACGTGTCGCTGCTGGAAAAAGAGCTCGGCGTGCAGCTCCTCTACCGCTCGACGCACAAGCTCGCTCTCACCGAAGCCGGCGAGCGCTTCTACGCCTACTGCAAAGACCTCGAGCAGGTGAGCGAGCAGGCGGTGGCCGTCGCGAACGCGGGACGCGAGCGGCCGCGCGGCCTGTTGCGCGTGACGCTCCCGCAGACGCTGGCCGTATCCCCCGTGGGCAGGCTCATCTCGCGCTTCCAGAAGAAATATCCGGAAGTGCAGCTCGACGTGCGCGTCACCAGCCTTCAGGTCGACCCGATCGAGGAAGGCTTCGATCTCGCCTTGCGCCTCGGCGAGCTCGCCGACTCCAATCTGGTGTGCCGCAAGCTGCGCGACGTGCGCTTCCTCGCCGTCGCGACGCCCGGCTATCTGCGCGAGCACGGCGCGCCGCGCACGGCGGCCGAGCTGAAGAATCACAACTGCCTGGTCTATTCGGAGTTCGAGTCGCGGTCGCGGTGGCCCGAGCTGCGCGTGGCATCGCGCGCCCGGCGCACGCCGCTCGCCGGTAACCTGAGCACCAACAGCGGCGTGCTGCTGCTGCACGCGCTGCTCGCAGGGCAGGGCATCGCGCTCGGCCCGGATCTGATGTTCGAGCCGTACCTGCGATCGCGGCGGATACGCAGCGTGCTGCAGGACGACGTGCCGGGGCCGTCGGGCCTGTACGCAGTGTTTCCGCCCGGGCGCTTTCCCTCCGCGAGCCGGCTCGCGTTCATGGATTTCCTCGCCGCGGAGCTGCGCGCGCACGAGACGGCCCGCTGACCGCTAGGCGAGCTTGAGCGCGGCCGCGCCGCACGCGACGAGCAGGGCAGCGCTCCAGCGCGCCGCGCCGAATTTTTCCTTGAGCAGCGCGGCAGCGAGCACTACGCCGAACACGACCGACGATTCGCGCAATGCGGCGACGAGCGCGACCGGCGCCCGAGTCATTGCCCATAGCGCAAGCCCGTACGAGCCGAACGTCAGCGCGCCGCCGAGCAGAGGTTGCAACCAGGTCGCAGCAGCGCCCGCAAGAAAACGTGGGCCGCGAGTGATACGGAGCAACAGGAGCAGCGGCAGCGCGTTGAGCACGAACAGCCACGCGACATAGCTCCACGGCGCATGCGACAGCCGCACGCCGGCGCCGTCCACCAGCGTGTACGCGACGATGACCAGCGCGTTGCCGAGCCCGAGCAGCATGGAGCGTCCCTGGTGCGCGAGATGGCGGCGCGCTTCGTTCGCGAGCAGCCAGATGCCGGCGGACAGCGCCGCGATGCCCACCCACCCGAATGTGCTGTAGCTGTCGGGAAAGATCGCGTACGACAGCAATGCCGTCAGCAGAGGGGCGGTACCGCGCATCACCGGGTAGGCGAGGCTCAGGTCGCCGCTGCGATACGCTGCAGCCACCAGCCAGAAATACGCGCAGTGAACTGTCGCGGACGCAGCGAGATAAGGCCAGCTCCCGGGAGACGGGGCAGGAAGACCGGGAAGGACGGCAGCGCCGACAAGCGCCGCGCCCGTCGTCACTTTCGTGATGTCGAGCAGCTTGTCGTCGCGCGATTTGACGATGACGTTCCATGCCGCGTGCATCAATGCCCCGAGCAGCACGACGCCCATTACCGTCCAGGACAACGCCGGTCCTTGCGCCGAAGTCACGTCGGCGCGTGTGCGCTGCGCACCGCCGGCGACAGCAGCAGGCACAGCGGTACGGTGAGGAACACCGCAAAGCCGACGATGGTCAGCGCGGTGTGCAGCCCGAGATGGTCGCCGAGGACGCCGTAGCCGAGCGGAGCGGCGATGCCGCACAACGAGCCCAGCGTGTAGAACAGACCGAACGCGCGCGGCAGGCGATCGCGCTCGACGAGATCGCCTATCGTCGCGTACAGCACGGAGGACGTGCCGTTCAGCACGACCCCGATCAGCGGCAACAGCACCAGCGCGCCGTAGCCGGGCAGTGCGAGCGTCGCAAGTATTCCCATGCCGGTGGCGCATTCCGTGAGGACGACAGTGCGCACGATGCCGACACGCTCGGCGAGAAAGCCGCAGGCGAGCTTGCCTGCCATGCCGCCCACGAGCACCAGCGGTACGGCGAGCGCAGCCCAGCCGGCAGGTATGCCTTTCCCGATGAGCAGGAATGCGATGAAGGTCAGGAAGCCGGTGCGCGTGCTCGAGTCGAGGACTTCGATCAGGCACAGCGCAGTAAAGCCGCGCGGACTGCGTATGCCCCAGCCGGCCACGCGCGGCTCAGGCGAGGTTGCGGACTCGTGCGCGCGCTGCCCCCGGGTGTCCGTGACCCATATCAGCACTGCGGCCGCGGTCGCGAGCCCGAGAACGCCGAATGCGGTTACCGGCGTCTGCCACATGATGCCGCCGAGGAGCAGCAGGCTTACCGTGCCGCCGACCGCGAACTTGCCGACGTCGCCGAAAAAATTGTACGTGCCGAGCGCCGCGCGCCGTCCCGCGTCGGGGTACGCATGTGAAATGATGGTCGAGCACAGCGGATGCTGCACCGCCGATCCCAGCCCTGCGCAGAACAATGTGGCAAGTATCACGGTGTACCCGCTGGCCGCGGACAGCGCGAGAAAGGCAAGGCCCGACACCAGCGTGCCGAGCGCGAGGAGGTTGCGCTCGCCCCAGCGCTCGGCGACGAGGCCGGCCGGGATCTGGAAGCTCGCCATCGCGGTGCGATGCGCGGCCCGGATCAAGCCCACCTGCGCGAGCGACAGGCCGAAAGTCTGCGCCAGCAGGGGCAACAGCACGTACGTCACGTCGGACAGGCCGTCGTGCAGCGTATGCGCCGCGCAGCACGAGGCAAGCGCGCGACGGGAGCGGGATATCGGCAAGACCCTTGTCCGGAGTTTTTCGGCATCATAGCAAAGCCGCTCCTGCCAGCCGCGCGCCGCGGTCGGTTAAAATGAGGCGTCCTTACCAGGCTGATTGCATGAATCTCATCATTTACGTCTTTTCCGCTTCGTTCGTTCTCATGGCGCTGGCGCTGCTGTTCACCTACCAGCGCACCGGTCACTACGGCGTGTTCGTCATGGGGCTCGTCTACGGCGCCGCGGCCGGCACCGCGCTCGCGTTGATGCACTGGTGGCCGCTCGCGGCCGGCTTCGTGATCGTTTGGGTGTTGAAGCTGATCGGTCTCGATCCGGGCACGAAAGACGTACCGCCGCCGGAAAAATCCTGACGCCCTAAAAGAAAAACCCCGCCGCAGCGGGGTTTTCGTTTAGCGTTCGAAGCGTCAGCGGTAGACGTGCTCGCCGCTGTTGTTGCGCCATTCGCGCTCTATGTAATCGGCGTCTTCGTCGGACCGCGGCCGCACGCCCATCAATATGCCGCCTTCCTTGATGCCGCTTTCGTAATCCCTGATGCGCTCTTCCGGTATGCCCCACCCGATCAGCGCGCCGAGCAGGCCGCCACCGATGCTGCCGGCGCCTGCGCCTGCCACTGCCGCCGCGGCGGGTCCTGCGATGACGAGGCCGAGGCCCGGGATCGCGATCGATGTGCCGACGGCCGCGATCGCTCCGGCGATTGCTCCTATCGTTCCACCAATCGCACCTCCGACGCCTGCGCCTTCCGCTGCTTTCGTCCCCAGCTCGGTCGTGACCTGGGCGTCGGACGGGAAATACCGCTTGCGCGTTTCGTCGGACATCACCACATTGACATCATCATCGCCGTAGCCGCGCGCGGGCAACGCGCCGTACGCCCGCTCCGCGCTTTCGCGGTCGCGAAAGAGCCCGGTCACCATGCGCCGGTCCTGCCTGGATCCTTCGAGTGCCATTTGCAGCTCCTTTCATCCCGAACGGGATATGCACGTTCTTCGCTGCAATGCATGTGCCGCGCCGCGAGCCGCGGGCTTGGCGCTTGCTGAACGCGCCAGGCACGCGCAGATTGCGTGCGTGATGACGAAGCCCTCAATGAATCGTTCCGACGAAGTGCGGCGCAAGCTCCAGCGGCTCGCGTGGCTGCTCGACAATTCGGTTCCCGTGCCCGGGCTCGACTTCCGCATCGGCCTCGACGCGCTGCTCGGCCTCGTCCCCGGCTTCGGCGATGCCGCGGGCGTAGTGCTGTCCAGCTATATCGTGCACCAGGCATGGCGGCTCGGCGTGCCGCGCAGCGTGCTGCTGCGCATGTGGCTCAACATCGTCATCGAAGGCGTCGCGGGCGCAGTGCCGCTGGTCGGCGACGTGTTCGACGCAGCGTGGAAGGCGAACGTGCGCAACGTCGCATTGCTCGAGGCGCACATGCGCCACCCGCAGCGCACCGCGAAGGCAAGCCGCATGCTGCTCGTCGCTCTGACGCTCGCCGTGATCGCGATCGTAATGGGCGCGCTGGCGATCGGCTGGCTCGTGTTGCGCTGGGTCATGCAGCTTGCCGGAGCCTGATGCCGTGCGCCGCAGCCGCTTCGCTTCCATGCTCGCCACGGCGCTCGTAACTGCGCTCGCGGCTTTTCTCATCCTCAATCTGAGCCTTGCCGACAGGACGGTCGAGCGGCGAGTCGAGTCGCAGTACGGCGTCGGCGAGCCGCAATTCCTCAGAACGATGGGCGCGTTGCTCGGCCCCGCGATCGTGCCGGGCAATCGCGCAACGGCGCTGGTGAACGGCGACGAGATCTTTCCGGCGATGCTCGAGGCGATACGCGGCGCGCGGCACACCATCGATTTCGAAACTTATATCTACTGGTCGGGGAACGTCGGTCGCGAGTTTGCGCAGGCGCTTTCGGATCGCGCGCGCGCCGGTGTGCGCGTCGCCGTGCTGCTGGACTGGGTCGGAAGCGGCAAGATGGACGAGCGCCTGCTCGACGACATGCGCGCCGCCGGCGTGGCGATCATGCGCTACAACCAGCCACGCTGGTACAACCTCGGTCGCCTGAACAATCGCACGCATCGCAAGCTGCTCGTCGTCGACGGCCGTATCGGTTTCACCGGCGGCGTCGGCATCGCGGACCAGTGGGCAGGCAACGCGCAGGATCCGCAGCACTGGCGCGACACGCATTTCCGCATCGAGGGGCCGGTAGTGGCGCAGATGCAGGCGGCGTTTCTCGACAACTGGATGGAAGTGACGGGCACGGTGCGGCATGGTACGGAGTACTTTCCGCCGCTGCAGCCGGCAGGCGACCAGCAGGCGCAGGTTTTCATCAGCTCCCCGGGCGGCGGCGGGGAGAGCATGCAGCTCATGTATCTGCTGTCCATCGCCGCGGCGCAGAAGACGATAACGCTGTCCGCTTCGTATTTCGTCCCCGACGACGTGGCGCTCGCGACATTCACGGCGGCGCTCAAACGCGGCGTGCGCGTCCGGATGATTCTGCCCGGGCCGCATGTCGACAGCGATATCGTGCGGCGTGCCTCGCGTGCGCGCTGGGGCGAGCTGTTGCGCGCGGGCGCCGAAATCTACGAGTACCAGCCGACGATGTTCCACTGCAAGGTCATGGTGGTGGACGACTTGTGGACGTCGGTCGGCTCCACGAACTTCGACAACCGCTCGTTCAGCGTGAACGACGAGGCGAACCTCAATGTGTACGACAGCGCCTTTGCGCGCCGGCAGACTGCGATCTTCGAAGAGGACCTCGCGCGTGCGCGCCGCGTGTCGCTCGAAGAGTGGAGCAGCCGGCCGTGGAGCGAGAAGCTGTGGGAGCACACCGTGGCACTGCTCGGGTCGCAGCTCTAGTCATGCCGCGGGCCGCGGCCCACGTCGCACCCGGCGCAGGCTGCGTCAGCCCCGTATCTTGATCGGCACGTACAGCATGTCGTCGCCGCGGCGCACGAGCAGCGCCACGGCGCTGCCGGGCTTCTGCTGCGAGAGAATCTGGTTGAACTGGTCCAGGCTCGCGAGGCGCTGCTGGTTGACGCCGACGATGATGTCGCCGGGCCGTATCGGCGTTTCGGCCGCCGCGCCTTGAACGTCTTCGACGACGAGACCGTAGTCGATGCCGAGCGCCTTGCGCTGCGCCGGCGGCAGCTCGCTCAGCGCGAGCCCCAGGGTGTTGGGCCGCACCTGCGGAGATGTCGCGGGCTTGCGCGCCGTCGTTTCGGGCGGCAGCTCGCCGAGCGTCGCGGTGATTTGCTGGCTCGCGCCCTTGCGCCAGATCTCCAGCGTCGCCGGTGTTCCGGGCCTGGAGCCCGCGACGAGGCGCGGCAGCTTGGTGGCGGTATCGATGACTTCGTTGTTGAACTTGAGGATCACGTCGCCCGGCACGATGCCGGCCTTGTGCGCAGGGCTTCCGGGCTCTACCCATGCGACGAGCACGCCGGTCGCGCTTTGCAGCCCGAAGGACTGCGCCAGCTCGTTCGTGACTTCCTGTATGCGCACGCCGAGTCGCGCGCGCGTGACCCGACCCTGAGTCTGCAGCTGCCTTGCGACATCCATGGCGACTTCGATCGGTATCGCGAACGACAGTCCCATGTAGCCGCCGGTCTGGCTGTAGATGAGCGAATTGATGCCGACCACTTCGCCGCGCAGGTTGAGCAGCGGCCCGCCGGAATTACCGGGATTGACGGCGACGTCGGTCTGTATGAACGGCACGAACGATTCGTCGGGCAGCGTGCGGCCTTTCGCGCTCACGATGCCGGCGGTGATGGTGTTCGCGAAACCGAAGGGCGAGCCGATGGCTGCGACCCATTCGCCCGCCTTCAGCTTTTCCGATGTTCCGGGCGTGACGACCGGCAAGCCGGTGGCGTCGACCTTGAGCAGCGCGACGTCCGTGCGCTTGTCGGCGCCCACGACCTTCGCTTTGAATTCGCGCTTCGCATCGGAGAGACGGACCGTCACGTCATCGGCGTCCGCGATGACGTGCGCATTGGTGAGTATGTAGCCGTCCTGGCTGATGATGAATCCGGAGCCGAGGCCCTGTCCGCGCTGCTCCGGCGCGCCGCGCTCCGGCGCCTCCGGCATGAAGCGGCGGAAGAATTCGGAGAGTGGGTCGCGCGCGCCGTCCGAGAGCAGCGCATTGCCGCGCGCCGTACGCGTCGTCACGACGTTCACCACGGCCTGTCCCTGCCGCTCGATGAGCGGGCTGAAGTCGGGCAGACCGGACACCACCGGCGCGGGCATCGAAGGCGCGGCCGGGGCAGGGGCGGTCGCGATGCCGGCGGCAGGCGGCGGCGTCCCCGGTCCTTCGCGCTTGCATGCGGAAAAGGCGAGCAGGACTGCGAGCAGGACGATATGACGCTTCATGGAGCCTCCTTACCGGGCAAGCTCACGGGCGTATGGGTGCTCGCGTATGCCGCTGCGGTGTGCGCCGGGTGGGTTGCAATGCCTGTGCCGCAGTGCAGCTCAAAAAAAGGCCGGCATGCGCCGGCCCTTTTTCGTGATGCCGAGGCTTCAGTCTTTCTTTTTCGATGTCGCGCTGGAACTCGTGCTCGAGTTGCCGAGGCCGCTCGTCGATGTGCCTCCGGCGGACCCGCTGGATGTCCCGCTGCCGGATGCGCTTTGCGAGCCCGATCCCATGGCGCCTCCGCTGGCGGATCCGCGCGAGCTGTAGGAGCCGCTCTGATCGCCGCCGGCGGACGATCCTCCCGACATGTGTTCGGATGCGCTGCTGCCCTGGGCCCATGACTGGCTGGACCCTTGCGAGACGCGCAGGTGATTCTCGATGTCGGTCACGCCGGGGCAGTCGTCCACCATGTCCTCGATCGCGTGCTTCATGTGACGCTCCGGCACCGAGCCGTCGAGCTTCACGCGGCCGCTTTCTACGGTGACGGTGACCTCGGTGGCGTCCAGATGCGCGTTCTGCAGCAGGCGCTCGTAAATGTCTTCCTTGATGCGCTCATCGGAGCGCTGATAACCCTTGGGCCATCTGCGCGCGCTGCGGGCGCTCTGCTCGCCGAAACGGCCGGACTGGCTGCCGTAGCTGCCTTGCTGGGCGCCCATGCCGCCGCCCCAATTGCCGCCTTGCGAGCCTTGCTCGAAGCCGTGCGATCCGCCGTATGAGCCATAGCCACCCTGCGAGCCGTAACCGCCCTGCGGGCCGTAGCCCTGCGACGAATAGCCGCCTTGCGAGCCGTAGCCTCCGTGCATCTGGCCATAGTTTTGCGAGCCGCCTTGCGATCCGTAATCGCCCTGCGGAGAAAAACCGCTCTGTCCGGGACTCTGCCCGTAGCGCTGCGAGCCGTAGCCTGGCCCCTCGTGTCCGTAACCGCCGCCGCTTTGCCAGTTCTGGGAGCCGTAGCCCTGACCTTGTTGCTGTTGACCCTCGTGACCTTGCCAGCCCTGGCCGTAGCTCTGCGAGGCGCTTTGACCGCCATAGCCGCCATGCGAAGCGCCGTAACCGCCACTTTGCTGCGTGCCGTACCCTTGCGACCCGAAGTGACCGTGCTGCGAGCCGTAGCCGCCGGACGAGCCATATCCCGTCTGGCCCTGCATGCCGTAGCTGTGGCCCTCATGGCCGCCTGACGATCCTTGACCCCACGACGGCCACTGCGAGTGCGAGCCGCCGTGCGAGCCCTGGCCCTGGCCGTAACCTTGCCCGCCGAGGCTTTGTCCCTGCTGTCCACTTTGATGTCCTTGCGAGCCCCAGTTGCCCTGGCCCGTGCCGTGGTTTTGCGCGCCTGCCTGCGAGCCGTAGCCGCCGTGCGAGGCGTAGCTGCTCTGCGAGCCGTAGCCGCCGCCCTGAGCGCCGAATCCGCCACTTTCCTGGCTGCCGCCTTGCCACTGCCCCTGGGAGCCGCGGCCTGCATCCCAATTCGATTGCCCGCCCTGCGAGCGCTGACCGCTCTGCGAGCCGTAACCGCTTTGCGACGAGCCTTGGCCGGATGTGAGCTCCTCCTGTCCGGAGCTGCGCCGTTGCCAGTCCTGCTCGCCCTGCTCGTAACCTCCACGCTGCTGATATCGCTCGGCCATATGCCACTCCTTTATCGTGATGTGATCGCGGTGGATAAGCCCCGGCAATCATGGTCTGCAGGTGCCGGGAATGTCGATTACGTGCAATGGACATGCCCTGCAATGCAGGACATTTCGAGTCGTTTCTTTCGCATGCGTTTTGTTTACGCGCGCCGCCGGCTGCGTCAGCAGGTGCGAAGCGGAAACGGCGGGTCGCGATCATCACGCTCAGGCGACGACCGGTGTTGCGGCGTCTCGCGGACTGCGCACGATTTTCATCGCGCTGCGAGTTCGTTCGCCGCGTGCCATTGACGCAGGTAAACGCCATCGGCTTAAATCGTGAGGGAACGCGTGCAACGACAGGGGCGCGCGACGCAAGTCGCGGTGCATGCACATGACGGTCGCGCACAGGATCGGCAAGTACGAAGTGACGCGCAAGCTCGGCGCCGGCGCGACGAGCACCGTATACCTCGCGCGCGACCCGTTTGCAGCGCGCGACGTCGCGGTGAAAATCGTCGCACACGATGCGCTCGACGATGCGCTCGCCGGCAGCGCGCTGCAAAAGCTGTTTCTCACCGAGGCGGCGCTCGCCGGCAAGCTGTCGCATCCGCACATCGTCGAAATCTACGACGCGGTCGTGGAGGACGACGTTGCGTACATCGTCATGGAATACGTGCCGGGCGGCACGTTGCGCCAGTACGCGCGCAGCGACCGTCTGCTCGAGCTGCCCGATGTCGTCGAGATCATGTACAAGTGCACGCGCGCGCTCGACTTCGCGCTGCGCCTCGGACTGATTCACCGCGATATCAAGCCCGACAACATCCTGGTGAGCTCGGGGACCGACGTAAAGGTCAGCGATTTCGGCTCGGCTGCGATGCTCAACGCGACGCGCACGGTGACCGACAACATCGGCACGCCGGCGTACATGTCGCCCGAGCAGCACCTCAACGAGCCGCTCAGCTGCCAGACGGATATTTATGCGCTCGGCGTCGTCATGTTCCAGTTGCTCACCGGCCGTCTCCCATTCCAGGCCGCGAACATCGCCGGGCTCGCGCACCATATCCTGCACGAAACGCCGCCGCCGCCGTCGCGCCTGCGGCGCGGCATTCCGGAAGCGGTGGATCGCATCGTGCTGCGCGCGCTGCAGCGGCATTGCGCAGACCGTTATCAGGCCTGGCAGGAATTTTCCGACGACCTTGCGTCGGTCGCGGCATCGGGCGTGCCGCTGCCGCGCGAGCGCGTGCTCGATACGGAGAAGTTCGACGCATTGCGCGGGCTCGCGTTCTTCGCGCCCTTCGGCGACGTGGATTTATGGGAGGTGCTGCGTTTCAGCAACTGGCGGACGGCGAAGGCGGGCGAAGTCATCCTGAAGGAAGGCGCGCCGGGGGACGCGTGCTACGTGCTGGTGAGCGGCACAGCCGATGTGACGCGAAACGGACGCTTGCTGAGCACGCTGCGCGCGGGGGAGTGCTTCGGGGAAATGGCGTACCTCGGCACACAGAACGTCCGTCATGCCGACGTCGTCGCGCAGTCCGAGCTGCGCCTCCTCTGCGTGCCGGTGGCGGCGTTGCAGTCGGCGAGCGAGCTGTGCCGCCTGCGGTTCGATCGCGCCTTCCTGAACGTGCTCGTGGAGCGCCTGGACCGCGCGAATGTGCGCCTTGCCGGTGCATAAAAGGGGGTATTCCGGGGGCGGGCGGGGGTCGCCGGAAAAGACCCCGAATGGTTTGGGTTTAATTCTTGTTGGGGGGCGATCAAGTCTGCTACATTGATCGTCCGGCGCGTGATTCACGTGCCGCCAAAGAAGCGGTTTACTCAGGGGAGTATCGATGCGCGGCGCAAGCTTGCCTGCAGGCGGAGTGCGCACGGCATGAGCGACGCCAGCAGCGGACGCATCACGCGCGCCGAGGCGCAGCTTGCCGCGATCACTGCAGCCTCGTACGACGCCATCGTCACGCGCGCGCCCGACGGCACGGTTCTCTCCTGGAACGCGGCCGCCGAGCGCCTGTTCGGCTACGCTGCGGATGCCATCGTCGGCCGCAACGCCGCTATCCTCGTTCCTCCCGGCACCGAGCGCGAAGCGCGCCTTCTCGGCAATCTGCTTGCGGGCTCCGTCACGGTGCGCGACTACGAATGCGTGTGTCTCGCGCGCGATGGCAGCCGCGTGCCCGTGCGCGCTTCGCAAACGGCGCTGCGCGACGACGCTGGAGCCATCGCCGGCATGACGCTTGTCATGCGCGATATGCGAGAGCGCAAGCGTGTCGAGGACGCCGCCCGGGAAACCGGAAGACGGCTCGAGACATTGATCGACAACGTCGCGGGCATGGTGTACCGCTGTCTCAACGACACGGCGCGAACGATGGAATTCATCAGCGGCGGCTGTCGCGAGCTGACCGGCTACACCCCGGACGATTTCCGCAGCGGCCTGGTCAGCTATACCGGCCTTGTGCTGGCGGAGCATCGCGATCGTATCTGGCAGGCGGTGCAGGACAGCATACGCGGCGGCGGCCGCTATACGCTCGAATATCCGCTGCGCGCCGCCGACGGCACGGTCCGCTGGTTGTGGGAGCAGGGCTGCGCGATACGCGACGGGCATGGCGACGTCGTCGCGCTGGAAGGCTTCGCGCGCGATATCACCGAGTCGCGCAACGCCGAGCAGGAGCTCAAGCGCAAGGCGGAAATCACGTGGCTCATGGAGTGCATGGCACGCGCCGTGAACCAGGCGACCACGCCCGAAGTCGCGCTGCGCGCCTGCCTGGAGCACATCCACAGGCACGGAGGGTGGACGGTCGGCCGCATTGTCACCTTCCCGGGCAGCGGAACGGCGCTGGTAGCCGAATCGCTGCTGTGGCACGGCGAAGACGATCCGCTGCTCGGCGTGTTCCGCCGCGCTTCCGAAGGCTTCGATTATTCCGATCGCACCGGCAGGTTCGTGAGTCGGGTGCTCCGCGAGAAACGTCCCGTCTGGATAGAGGACCTGGCGCGGGCCGGCGGCCAGGGTCGGCTGATAGACGCCATTGCTGCCGGCCTGCGCAGCGCGTTCGCATTTCCGGTGATCGTCAACGGCGAGGTCGGCGCGCTGCTCGAGTTCTTCTCCCGCGATGCGCGGCCGGCCGACACGCTGCTCATCGAGAACATCGACGCGATCGCAAGCCAGCTTGCGCGAGTGGTGGAACGCGATCATGGCGAGACTGCGCTGGCGCGGCTCGCTGCGATCGTGGAGAACTCCCACGTTGCGATCATCAGCCGCGACATGGACGGGCGTATCGTTTCGTGGAATCGCGCAGCCGAGCGCATGCTGGGCTATACAGCGGAAGAGGCGATCGGGCGCCACGCGGGATTCATCATCAGCCGCTCCCGCCGGCACCGGGTGCAGTCGAACACGGAGCGCCTGCTGAACGGAGAGGTGGTCGAGCCGTACGAATCGGAGCGCGTCGCGAAGGACGGCACGATAGTGTCCGTCTTCGTCACCATGTCGCCGCTGAAGGACCGCGCCGGCAAGACTGTAGGCGCATCGTTCATACTGCATGACATCTCGGCGCTCAAGCGCGCGGAGGCGGCGTTGCGCGAAAGCGAGCGGCAATTCCGGCAGCTCGCGACGAATATCCCGGAAGTGTTCTGGATCATGGATGTCTCCACTCGCGCGATGACGTACGTGAGTCCCGCCTACCAGCGCGTGTGGGCCCGGGAGTGGAAGGGCGATCCGATATCGCTCGACGCGTGGGTGAACATGATTCATCCCGACGACCAGCGCAGGGTGAGCAGCGCGATGGAGGACATCGTCGAGGGCGGGTACAACGTGGAATACCGCGTTGCGCGACCGGACGGCAGCTTCCGCTGGATACATGACCGCGCGTTCCCCTTGCGCGAGGATATCGGCCGCGTGAGCCGCGTCACCGGCATCGCGGAGGACATCACCGAGCGCAAGGCGATCGAGGAGCAGCTGCGGTACCTCGCGCATTTCGATCAGCTCACCGAGCTGCCGAATCGTGTGCTGTTCAAGGATCGCCTCGAGCAGGCGATCGCGCAGGCGGGACGCACGCGACGCCACGTTGCCGTGCTGTTCGTCGATCTCGACGGATTCAAGATCATCAACGACACGTACGGCCATGCAGTCGCCGACGAGCTGCTGACGGACGTCGCGCGCCGCTTTAAGACGTGCACGCGCGCGTCGGACACCGTCGCGCGCCTGGGCGGCGACGAGTTCGGGATCGTCATCACCAATCTGGACCACGAGAAATCCGGCTACACCGTAGCGCAGAAGATCGTCGAAGGCCTCGCGCTGCCGTTTTATTCGCCGGGGAAAGAGGCATTCGTGTCGGCGAGCATCGGGCTTGCCCTCTATCCCTGGGACGGCATGGATGCGGAGCAGCTCACGCGAAACGCCGACACGGCGATGTACAAGGCGAAGCAGCGCGGCCGCAACAACTGCCAGCGGTATACGCCCGAGATGGATGCGAGCGTGCAGCAGCGGCTGGCGCTGGAAGGATATCTGCGGCGCGCGGTGGACGACAGTGCATTCGAGCTGTACTACCAGCCCGCCATCAGCCTGCGAACGGGCGCCGTGACTCAGGTGGAGGCGCTGCTGCGCTGGAACCACCCGGAGCGCGGCGAAGTTCCGCCTTCGGACTTCGTGCCGCTGCTAGAAGAGCTGGGGCTCATGCTGCGGGTGAGCGACTGGGTGTTGCGCAACGCATGCATGCAGGCTAACCGCTGGCGCGCCGCCGGCCACGGCACGGTGAAGCTCGCCCTCAACGTGTCGGCGCGGCAGCTGACCAATCACGATCTCAGCGCGCAGGTCCTTGGGATCGTGCGGGAAACGGAATGCGATCCCCAGCAGATCGAGCTCGAGATCACCGAGAGCTTTCTCATGCTGAATATCGACGCTGCGGCGCAAACGCTGACCACGCTGCGCGACGCCGGGATACGGCTTACGCTCGACGACTTCGGCACGGGATATTCGAGCTTGAGCCATCTTTCCCGCTTCCCGATCGATGCGGTGAAGATAGACCGGACTTTCGTTCGCGACCTGCCCGACAACCGTCACTATGCCGCCATCACGCGCTCGGTGATCGGCCTCGCGCACAACCTCGACATGCGCGTAATCGCGGAGGGCGTGGAGAACCAGCGCCAGCTCGATTTTCTGCGTGAAAGCGGCTGCGACGAAATCCAGGGCTACTACTGCATGCCAGCGTTGCCGGCCGACGAATGCCTGACTGTCCTCGGACAAGCAGGGACGGCGCTGGCGACTCCGCTGCGCGCCGAATGACGCCCAGCACCTAGGTCAGCAGTCGCTGCAGGGAAGGGGTCATGCGCGCTTCAGCGTGTAAATCCTGCCGCACCGAAGCTGCGCTTCGCCCATTTTCGCAGGCGGTCAGCGGCGCGCGGTCGCTCAGATAGCCGTGGCGCATGGCGTCGGCGATGCAATCGTTGCGCGAGCGGAATCGCCCGCTGTACACGCAGCATGCTGTATTTTCAGAGACATACCGCCATTGCCAATGGTCGTCGGCTGTCCGGTGAAAGTCCCAAAACCCCATGGTGTTCAACTCTTGGCGCAAAGAACTCATGCCATAGCTGCAGGAAGTGTGCCAAGCGACTATTAAATAGCGATTTTTCGCTGCCGCACTAGCGCGACCTACTGCGCCATGGGCGACGCTATAATGCGACCCTCGCCCCGGTAGCTCAGTGGATAGAGCAACCCCCTCCTAAGGGGTAGGTCGGACGTTCGATTCGTCTTCGGGGCGCCAACGCTTTCGCTGGGTTGCCGGCCATCGCCGCTTTCCCGTCTCAGTTCACCCGGGATCTCCAACGCGCTCAGCCCCCTGCAGCGGCGCCGTCCAAAGAAAAATGCCGTGGCGTTGCCGCCCCGGCAAATAGGAGAGCTCTCATGTCAAGCAGCACCGTGGCCGCAGCAACATGCATGCCATTGGGGCTGATGCCATGACGGGTGCATGGCGCAGCGCCTCGTCGGTTGTCAGGCCTTTTTTGTCAGCGTCCGCCAAGTAAGTCCTGATGACGCCGGCATACTTGTCGTAGCGTGTGCTTCTGGCCCCTTCGCTCGCATCTTCGCAATCGTGAATGGCACGACGACAAGCTTCGACACCGCACACGTGATCGCGGACCATTTTGATGTCGCGACGATGCAGAGCCGCGTCATCGCGGCGGTCAATCGCAACGATCTCGCATGGCTCTTGTGGGCGCTCGGCATCCCGGAGTGCGTGTCGCGCGCCGAGCTTGCCGCGACGGTTCAGCAGCTGCTCGATGCCGAACGAAACGGCGCGAGCGACGTGCTGCGGCAGTCGTCCATCGACGGCTTGCGCAACAAGATTGCGAGCCGTGAAGCGGTTGCCTCGCTGCTGTTCGATTTCGGCCCCGCGATCATCATGATGCTCTCGTCGAGCAAATCAAGAGCCGGGATAACCTCCGCCGATTGCTGACGCGCGCGGTCAGCGCCGGCCCGTCGGCGACTCGCGGCACTTGCTCCGGCATGCTGCGCTTGCTAGATTCACACGCCGCATGTTCCCAATCCTCGTTCTCGCCGCTGCAGCAGCGGCGGTTTGGCTCGGTTGGCGCATTGTCAGCAGAGGCGGCCGCATGCCCCGTGTCGGTGAGCCGGCGCCGGAATTCGCGCTGCCTGACCAGGCTGGCATGGTGCGTCATAGCAGGGAGTTTCGCGGTCGGTGGCTCGCGCTTTACTTCTATCCGCGCGACGATACTCCGGGGTGCCGGCGCCAGGCGGCGTGTTTCCGGGATGCGCACGAAGCGCTCGCCGAGACCGGCATCACGGTGTGCGGTGTGAGCCTCGACGATGCGGCGAGTCACGCGAGATTTGCGGCGAAGTACGCCTTGCCTTTCATCCTGCTCGCGGATACGGAGGGCCGCGTCGCGGCGCAGTACGGCTCACTGCTCGACGCCGGCTTCGTGCGCTTCGCGCGCCGCAACACTTTTCTCGTCGATCCTGCCGGCTGCGTCGCTGCCGTCCATAAAGGAGTCACGCCGGCTGCGAGCGCAGAGCAGGTGCTGCGCGATATCGAGCGCCTCGCTCGGCGCCAGCAGTCGGACGCAGCCTAGGCGAAATCGCCGCCGCTGTCTCCGCCGTTATCCAAGCTCGATGTATCGATGCCGTCGTCCGCCGGCGTTTCGTCGGCGCTCTCGTCCAGCGCGACATTCTCGCGCGGCACGGCCGGTGTTGCCGCGGCGCCCCACGGCGCGTCGGTTCCATGGCGTCCGAGCAGGTTTTGCACGCCGTGGAACAGGAAAGAGCCGGCGACCACGCCCGCAGCCGTCGCGGCGACGTTGCCCAACATGCCTGAACCCCACCGCTGCTGCATTGGGGCGGCGCCCTGTGCTGCCGTCGGAGTTACCGTGCCGGCCGGCGGCGCACCGACCGGCGTGCCGGCCGGCGTGGTGTTCGCCGAGGAGCGGCCCCACGCGTTCGCGTTTCCGGGGAAAGTGCCGGCGTCGCTCGCCTGCGCGGTCTCGGCCTGAAGGCGTTTCAATTCCGCTTGCGTGATCTGGAGCGCCTGTTCCAGCTGCAGCGCGCGCTGCACCAGGAGATAGGCGGCGTCCGGCTGGCGCGAGGCCGCTTCCCGAATGAGGCTGTCGGCTTCCGGATCCTTGCGGCCGGCCTGTGCTCCGATCATCTGGTCGAGAAACTCGACAAGTAACGTGCGTTCCTGGGCGTTCATGGAATCCTCCGTGCGTTGGTGCGACCGGCCGCGGCGGCGGCCGGTGCGAGATGATACGCCAGGCGTTCCTCGCGACGTACGGTTTGTGCAACAATCTGGCCTGCAACGAAAAAGGGGCGGCGCCCCCATCGCGGGCCGCCATTCGGGTCGTGAGAATCCTGATAGTCGAAGACGAGGCGATGCTGGCGGACGCGCTGGTGCGCGCGCTGACGCAGGCGGCGCACAACGTCGACCTGGTCAGTACCGGCGAAGAAGCCGACCGCGCGCTCGCTACCGAGCAATACGATCTCGTCATACTCGACGTCGGCTTGCCGAAGATGAACGGTTTCGACGTGCTGCGGAACCTGCGCGCGCGGCGCTCCACGACGCCGGTCCTCATCGTGACTGCTCACGATGCGGTGGAAGACCGCGTCACCGGCCTCGATCTCGGCGCGGACGACTATCTCACCAAGCCTTTTCACCTCGCCGAGCTCGAGGCGCGCGTGCGCGCGCTCATACGCCGCGGGCAGGCCGCGTCGAGCTCCGAGATCGCGCACGGGCGACTCACGCTCGATACGGCGGGCCGGCGGCTGTATTGCGACGGACAGCCGGTCGACCTGCCGGCGCGTGAGCTTGCCGTGCTCGAGCTGCTGCTGTTGCGCGTCGGCAGGGTCGTCACCAAGCAGCAGATCATGGACAACCTCTACAGCTGGGACGACGCCTCCACCAGCAACACCGTCGAAGTCTTCATACACCGCCTGCGCAAGAAGCTCGAGCCCATGGGCGTGAACATACGCACCGTGCGCGGCATGGGTTATCTGATCGATCGTGGCCCCGCCGCCTGAATCGCCGCTGCTGCGCTCGCAGCTGCTGCGATGGCTGCTGGTGCCGCTGTTGTCGCTGCTGCTTGCCGATGCGTTCGTCAGTTACTGGATTTCGCTCAGCTTCGCGCACCGTGCGTACGATCGCTCGCTGCTGGAGGCGGCGCGCGACGTGGCCCTGCATGCCAATCTGCAGGACGGCGTGCTGCGCTTCTCGCTGCCCGAGGCCGCGCAGCGGGTGCTGCTCGCCGACTCGGACGACGCGGTGTACTTCGAAGTTTCCGGCGCAGAGGGTCACCATCTCGCAGGCGAGCGCATCAGCGCGCCGCAGGCAGCGCAGGCGACGGGCGCCGAGACGTATTACGACAGCATGCTGAAGGGCGTGAGCGTGCGCGTCGTGCAGCTTGCGATCGCGGACGAAGCGGGACGCCGTGCGGGCACGGTGCGCATTGCCGAGACGCTCAACAAGCGCAACCGCCTGGCGCGCGAGATGCTGGTCGCCGTGGTGGCTCCTCAGTTTCTGCTCATACTTCTTGCCGCGCTGCTGGTGTGGGCCGGGGTGATCCGCGGGCTGCAGCCGCTGGAGCGGCTGCAGCGTGCAGTCGCGCAGCGCTCGCATCTCGACCTGCGGCCGCTCGAGGACGCCGGCGTGCCCGGCGAAGTCGAGCCGCTGGTAAATTCCCTCAACGGCTTGCTGGAGCGTCTCGACCGCGTGCTCGCGATGCAGAACCGTTTCATCGCGGATGCGGCGCATCAACTGAAGACGCCGATCGCCGTGCTGCAGGCGCAGATCGAGCTCGTCATGCGTGAGAGCGACCCCGAGCGGATGCGCCAGGGCGTCGGGCGGCTCTACGTGGGCGTGGAGCGGCTGTCGCGCATCGCGTTGCAATTGCTGTCGCTCGCGAGAAACGAGCCGGAGGCGTTGCGCAAGCTCTCGCTGGTCGAAGTGGACCTGAACCAGCTCGCGCTCGATGCGGCATCGGCATGGGTGCCGGAAGCGTACAAGCGCGACATCGATCTGGGTTACGAGGGACTGGAGCGGCCGTTGTGGGTGAACGGCGATGCGGCGCGACTGCGCGAGCTGCTCGACAACCTGCTCGACAACGCGATCCGCTACAGCCGCTCCGGAGGCAGGGTGACGGTGCGCCTCATCGCCGAGCCGCGTCCGACGTTGCGCGTGAGCGACGATGGCCCGAGCATCCCGGTGGAGGAGCGCAGCCGCATTTTCGACCGGTTCCATCGCCTGCACGACACGCCGGGCGAGGGCAGCGGGCTGGGACTCGCGATTGCGCGCGAAATTGCCCGCATTCACAAGGCCGAGATCACCCTCACCGACGATACCGACGGCGTCGGCAACGTCTTCCAGGTCAGCTTCCCGCCGCTGTAGCTTTCCCTGTCCGTAAGTCTCCGTTCATCTATCCGCAAGACGGGCGTCATTTTCCGGCCAGAATCGGTTAAGTGCCCGCACCTATGCTGCAGGCTCCGATGAATGTGCGGGCTGCGCGGCAGCGCCGCCACGAAAAAGGAGTGTGAGGATGGAGATGGTAATGACGACGGTGTTCTGGGTGTCGCTTGCCCAAATCATCGTGATCAACATATTGCTCAGCGGCGACAACGCAGTGGTGATTGCGCTCGCCAGCCGGTCGCTCCCGCCCAAGCAGCAGAAGGCGGCGATCCTGTTCGGGAGCTTCGGCGCCGTGGTGCTGCGGATCATACTGACGTTTTTTGCCGCGTACCTTCTCACGCTGCCTTACCTGAAGATTGCGGGCGCCTTGCTGCTGCTGTGGATAGGCGTGAGCCTGCTCAAGCCGGACGACGACGAAGAGCAGATCGACGCGCACTCGAACCTGCGCGCTGCGATCAAGACGATCATCATTGCCGACCTCGTGATGAGCCTCGACAACGTGATCGGCGTCGCGGCGGCGGCGAAGGGCAATTTCGTCCTGCTGGTGCTTGGCCTCGCGATCAGCATTCCGCTCATCATTTACGGCAGCACGCTGCTGCTGAAGCTGATGGAGCGTTTCCCGATCATCGTCACGGCGGGCGGTGGCCTGCTCGGCTGGGTGGCCGGCGAAATGGTGCTCACCGATCCGGCCATCGCAGACTGGATCAATGCCAACGCGCATTACCTGCACAATACTCTTCCCGCAGCCGGTTTCGTCATGGTGGTGGTGGTCGGCAAGTGGCTGGCGCACCGGACCCTTGCGGCAAACGAGGCGAAAGCCGGACAGGAGGGCGTTCTCGCGACATCGGAAGCGAAGGCCGGCGTCGCCAGGGGCGTCTGAATGCTTACCGCCACCACGAACAACGTGCTGTTTCCAGTGCGCGCCGACCGGGATACGGACTGGGCGGTGAATTTTGTCGTGGACCTGTATCGGCGGGAGCAGGTGCGTATTCATCTCCTTTCGGTGCGCATGCCGTTCGACGGCGCGGTGCGGATGTTCTTCGACGACGCCGAAATGCGCCGCGTGTACCGGGAGGACGGCGAGGCGGAGCTGAAACCCGTGTGCGATGCGCTCGACAGCGCGCGGGTGCCGTACGTGAAGCACGTCGCCGTGGGACGCAGCGCGGACACCATCGCGGAATATGCGAAGGAGTATCACTGCCGTCAGATCGTGATCGGCCCGCAACGCGCGAACGGCACCCTGTCGGAGCTGCTGCTGGGGTCGCTCACGCGCCAGGTGCAGCACCTCATGCACGCGGCAGGGCAGCCGTGCGAAGTGCTGTGAGCAAGGCGGGTATCGCACCGTAACAACCGTAAGCCGCCCGTGCCATCCGGCACGGGCGGCGTCCGCGCCGTGGCATAATGCCACGCGGGTCAGCGGACGCAATGATCGACTTCTGGGCTACATCCGGCTATTCATTACTCGAGCGGGCACCCGACGGGCGCCTGCGCGTCACTGACGACTATCTTCGGCGTTACTACTCGCGCGCCGAGCTGGCGCCGGTCCCGGAATCCTGCGAAGGCGAGCGCGCGCTGCACGCCGCGCTCATGGCCCGACCGCGGCGACCGGTGACGCCGTCCGAGCTCGCCGCCGTGCAGGACGAAGACGCGCGGGACAATTATGCGGTGATGCTGCGCTTTCGCGACCGGCTGCTTGCGCAGCCCTCGCTGGAAGCGTTTTACGCTGCACTGTTTCGCGAGGATATCGCCGTGCCGCCGGACTTCATCCACGAGACCGTGCAAGTCATCGTGCGCGGCATGCTGGACGGCGAAGAAGACGGCCTGGTGGCTCGCGCGGCCGAGCTGTTCTTTCGCGAGCAGCGCATATGGGTCGACGACGGCCAGGTCATGGCGGCGGATGCTGCGACGGTCGAGATGGAGTCGAGCACCGCCGGCCTCGGCAACATCGGCCGGCTGCTCCGCGAGGTGCAAGCGCCGTTGAGGAGCGCCGAGCTCGACGTTCTCGACGGGAAGAATCCGGAAGCGTACTGGCGGCGCGACGGGCGCTACGATACGGTGATCGCCTTGAATCCCGGGCAGCCGGGTGCTGCGGCGCTCGCTCGCGTCATCGAGCTCTGGATTGCGCATTTTCACGGCGTGCGGTGCAAGGTGACGCCGATACGCGAAATTCCCGACGAGGACTGGGTATGGCACGTCGGCCTCGATGCGGAAGCGACGGCGCTGCTCAACGAAGTGTACGAAGGCGGGGAAGTGGACGTGGAAGCGATGAAGCGCATCGTCGGCCTGTTTCGCGCCGATTTCGCGGATGCGGCTGCGCTGCGGCCCGACGTAGCGGGAGCTCCGGTGTTCATGGCGCTCGCCATGCGCGCGGACGGCGGGCTGCGAATGAAGCCGCAGAACCTGCTGGTCAACCTTCCGCTGGCGAGGGCGACGTGATGGCGAGTCGCTTCGTGGAGAAGTCGTGGGCGCACCTGTCTTCGCCGCAGGCGACTACGGACGACCTCGCAGAAGGCGCGCTGCTGATCGCGGCACACGAGTATCCGGAGCTGGACATGGCGGCGAGCCTCCATCGTCTTCAGGACATGGCCGACACGCTGCGCAGGCGCATGCGTGCCGACATCGGCCGTTCCGAGATGCTCGTCGCGCTCAATCATTACCTTTTCGAGCAGCTCGGATTTCGCGGCAATGCGGTGGATTACTACGATCCGCGCAACAGCTATCTCAACGAGGTGATGGAGCGCCGGCTCGGCATCCCGATCTCGCTGTCGGTGCTGTACATCGACATCGGCCGCCGTCTCGGCCTGCCGCTGGAAGGCATGTCGTTTCCTTCACATTTTCTCGTGAAGTGCGCGTTGAGAACTGGCGTGCTCGTCCTCGATCCTTTTGCGAAAGGCGTCTCGCTCGGCACCGAGGAGCTGCAGCGGCGCCTGGGCGAAGCGACGCAGTCGAAGGGCGACGCGGAGATGCTGCATATCGCGCTGCGCTCGGCGAGCGTCGCGGAAATCCTCGCGCGCATGCTGCGCAACCTGAAGGCGATCTACCTGCATCACGCGGATCTCGAAAAAGCGCTGTGGGCCGCCGATCGCATCGTGACGCTGCTGCCCGCCGCGGCGGGCGAGTATCGCGAACGCGGCCACATCTACCTGCAGCTGGAATGCTTTCGGGCCGCGCTCACGGACTTTTGCAGTTACGCGAGGCTCGCGCCGGACGCGGCGCGGGCCGAAGGCATCGCGGCCACCATTGCGGAGCTGCAGCAGCGCACCGCACGGCTGAATTGAGCGCCTGCGCGCCCGTCATGCCGAGCGGCGTGAGGCAACCCTGATGCTGCGGGCCGCGCGACTGCCGGTATCGCCGTACGTCCTGCTTACGCTCACGGCGCTGTTCTGGGCCGGCAACTGGGTGATCGCGCGCAGCCTGCAGGGCATCATGTCGCCGATCGCAATGGCATTCTGGCGCTGGTTCTCCGCGCTGGTGCTTCTGCTCCCGTTCATTGGCCGGCCGCTCCTCGCCGAGCGCCGCGCGATCGTGCGCCACTGGAAGGTGCTCTGTGCGCTCGCGCTGCTCGGCGTCGGAGCGTTCAACGTGCTCAGCTATACCGGTCTGCGCTATACCACTGCGTCGACCGGAGTGCTGCTGAATTCGGTCTCGCCCATCGTCATTCTCGCCGTGGCACATATTTTCTTGAGAGAGAGGGTGCACGGCTGGCAGGCGGCGGGCGTGGCGCTGTCCCTCACCGGCGTTGCGGTCATCGTCGCGCAGGGCGACTGGCAGCGTCTCGCGGCGTTCACGTTGAATCCGGGAGACCTGTGGGTGCTCGCCGCGGTGGTGACGTGGGCGTTGTACACCGTCGTGCTGCGATGGCGGCCGCGCGAGCTTTCGTCGCCGGCGTTTACCGGCGCAATCATCGTGATCGGCGTCGCGTTGATTGCGCCGCTGTTCGCGTGGGATTATGCGGCCGGCGCACGCACGCAATGGAACGCACACGCGTTCGCCGCGGTCGCGTACTTCGCGGTGTTTCCGTCGGTGCTGGCGTATTTTTTCTGGAACGCGGCAGTGGCGCGCGTCGGCGCCAATCGCGCCGGGATCTTCATGCATCTCGTGCCGCTGTTTGGCACGATACTCTCTGCGGTATTCCTGCGCGAGACGCTATCGTGGTACCACTACGCCGGCGCGGCGCTCATCTTCGGCGGCATCTACGCGGCTTCAAAGGCGCCGCGTCGGCCGTGACGAAGCCTCAGCGCGCCACCGTACCGCTGATGGCGATCGATGAAGACCTGAGCGGTTCCGTCGGGGAGAGCGCTTCTTCCTCGGCGGGCGTAAGCGGGGCTCCGCTCACGAGCGTCGAGCGGATGGGCTCGTCGTCCGATCGCTGTGCGGAAGGCTTGCCGTCCTTCTTCTCCTCGGGCTTGCCGTTCGGCTTGCCATTCGTATCCGTATCGTCGTCCAGGTCCTCGCGCGGCGGATTGCCGTCGTAGACGAGATTGCGGCGGCGCTGCAGGTAGGCGTCGCGCACGAACTCGTACGGGTCGAGCGCGGCGGCTTCCAGCACACGGCTTGCGCCGAGCAATTCGGCGCGGCGGCTCACCACGCGCGTGCCCCACAGCAGGTTGCGATCGCGCGAAGGATCGACGTAGGTGACGGGGTCGGCATAGTAATCGGGGATGCGGCCGATCGCGTCACGGAAACTGCTGGGACCGAAGAACGGCAACACCAGGTACGGACCGTCGCCGACCCCCCAGCGGCCGAGCGTCTGGCCGAAATCCTCGTCGTGTTTCTCCAGCCCGATTTTCGTCGCGACATCGATGAAACCGAGCACGCCTATGGTGCTGTTCACGACCACGCGGCTCGCATCCGAGGCGGCGTAGCTCACCTTGCCCTGGAGGAGATTGTTGAGCGCAACCAGGACGTCGTTGAGGTTGGAGAAGAAGTTGCTCACGCCGGTGCGCGCGAAGTCGGGGAGCACCAGGCGATAGAGCTCTGCCGCGGGCCTGAGCAGCAGTCCGTCCACGTGCTCGTTGAACGTATAGATGCCGCGGTTGAGCGGCTCCAGCGGGTCGCGCGGATTGGATGCCGTCGTGGCGCAACCGCCAATCAGCCCGATGAGGAGAACCAGACCCAAAGCTGCGGCGCGCGTGCGGCGAACGATGTCGTGTGTCAAAGGTAAGTCCCAGATTCTTATTGGAGTTCAGGCTACTCCAGAGGCGCCAATTATAGCAAGCCGCAATTGGCGGTGAAAAGGCAGCCTGTTTCGAGTCAAAACGCGCGCGCGCCACGGTGGGCCAATGTGACCACGCAAGTTCCGCGCCCCGCGCTTCAGTGAATGGTTGCCATTGGTTGATGTTTATGCACGCGATGCGGGATGCGCCGGCTTGCCGCCGTTGATAAAATGATCCGCTTTCCGGAGGCGGTGCACGCAACCCGTCTACATTTCCCCGCACATAGGATGAGCCATGCTAGAAAAAGTGAAGTCCGTGCAGCTGAAGGACATGAGCCTGTTTCGCCAGCAATGTTATATCGACGGCGCGTGGGTCGACGCCGACGACAAGGCGACGCTCGCCGTGCACAACCCGGCTGACGGCCAGCTCATAGGCACTGTGCCGAAGATGGGCGTGACTGAGACGCGCCGCGCCATCGAAGCTGCCAACGCGGCGTTGCCGGCATGGCGCGCGAAGACCGCGAAAGAGCGCTCCGTGATCCTGCGCAAGTGGTTCGACCTGATGATGCAGAACCAGGAAGACCTCGCGATCCTGATGACCGTGGAGCAGGGCAAGCCGCTGGCGGAGTCGCGCGGCGAGATCGTGTACGGGGCATCGTTCATCGAGTGGTTCGCGGAAGAGGCGAAGCGCGTGTACGGCGATACCATACCCGCGCCTGCGGCCGACCGCCGCATCGTCGTCATCAAGCAGCCGATCGGCGTGTGCGCAGCCGTTACGCCGTGGAATTTCCCGAATGCGATGATCACGCGCAAGGCCGGCCCCGCGCTCGCGGCAGGCTGCACGATGGTGATCAAGCCTGCATCCCAGACACCGTATTCCGCGTTGGCGCTGTGCGAGCTCGCCGAACGCGCGGGCATACCGAAAGGCGTCATTTCCGTGGTCACGGGCAGCGCCGGCCCCATCGGCAAGGAGCTCACGACCAATCCCATCGTCCGCAAGTTCACGTTCACCGGATCCACGGAAATCGGCAAGCTGCTCATGCAGCAGTGCGCGAGCACGGTGAAGAAGGTGTCGCTCGAGCTCGGCGGCAATGCGCCGTTCATCGTGTTCGATGACGCCGACGTCGATTCCGCGATCGAAGGCGCGATGGCGTCGAAGTTCCGCAATACCGGGCAGACCTGCGTGTGCGCCAACCGCATCTTCGTGCAGGATGGCGTGTACGAGAAATTCGCCGGGAAGCTCGCCGAAAAAGTGGGCGCGATGAAGGTCGGCAACGGGCTCGAAAGCGGCGTGGCGCAGGGCCCCCTGATCGACATGAAGGCGGTGGAGAAAGTCGAGGAGCACATCGCCGATGCGCTGGAGAAAGGCGCGCGCGTCATCACCGGCGGCAAGCGGCACGAAAAGGGCGGGCAGTTCTTCCAGCCCACCGTGCTTGCCGACGTCAACACGAAGATGAAGGTGACGCACGAGGAAACGTTCGGGCCGGTTGCGCCGCTCTATCGCTTCAAGACCGAGGAAGAGCTGCTCAAGCTCGCGAACGACACCGAGTTCGGCCTCGCGGCGTACTTCTACAGCCGCGACATCGGCCGCGTCTGGCGCATTGCCGAAGGCCTCGAGTCGGGCATCATCGGCATCAACGTCGGGATCATCTCGACGGAAGTCGCTCCCTTCGGCGGCGTGAAGGAGTCGGGCATAGGCCGCGAAGGATCCAAGTACGGCATGGAGGAATTCCTCGAGGTGAAGTATCTCTGCATGGGTGACGTGTACAAGTAACGCGCACTTCGCGGCAGGCGAAAAGGCCGGGCGATCCCCGGCCTTTTTTTGTGCGCGAAGCGAGGCGCGTTCCGTATCGTGGTCCAACGGTTTTCGATGCCCGAGTCATGTGCGAATATCGATCGTGCAGCGCCCGCGCAGGGGCGCGCTATCCCAGGGAGGGGACATGGAGAGCAAGACAGCGAAGCCGTGGTACAGGAGCACCGCGTTGATCGTCGGTGTGGTCGTAACGGGCATCGGCGGCATGGTGGTCGTGATCGCGAAGCACCTGTCCGCGTTGATGCCCTAGGCAGCGGGTTTCCGGGAGCCTGAGAAGAGCCTCGCGCGTCAGGCTTCGCGCGCATCGCCTCCGAGCGTGGCTTCGTCCGCGTGGCGCGGCCGCGCCCACGCGGACGCGGGAATGCTCGGCCTGTCGCTCAGGGTGTAGGGCTCGCGGGTCGTAAACCCGTGCTCCCGTGCATCGCGAGCGCAATCCGCGAAGGTCGCAAACACCTCGCACGATGTTTCGGAGAGGCCGTTCGCGAACCGTTGCTCCCAGCGCCACGCCACGCGTACAGGCGCCTGGGACCGGTCGACCTCGAATCGCCACAGCGGCCCCGAGGCCGCCTCGCGGCCGTGCCTCAATAGTGCGGACAGGCTGAAAGGCATCTCGCGCTCCTTCGTCACCGGTCGCCCGGCGTGCGAGCCGGTTGCAGGCGCCGTGCCTACGCCGGACTGCTGCGGGCGCGAGGGATTTGCTACGATGCGGATGGCGCAAGGGCTGCCGTCATCCGCCGCCCGGCACGCCCGTCCCGATGATCCAGATACTCGGCCTTGATCATGTGGTTCTGCGCGTGCACGACATGGCGCGCATGCTCCGCTTCTATACCGAAGTGCTCGGTTGCGAAGTGGAGCGCACGCTCGAGTCCATCGGGCTGGTGCAGCTGCGCGCAGGGCAATCGCTGATAGACCTGCTGCCCCGCGTTGCGCCGGGACATCACGCCCCGGACGTGCACGCGGCCAACGAGGCGACGGGGGGTGATGCCGACAGCGCTGCGCGCAATCTGGATCACTTCTGCCTGCGCGTCGAGCCTTTCGATCACAGCGCGCTGGTCGCGCATCTCATCAACCACGGCATCGTGCCGGGCGAGCCGCGCACGCGCTACGGCGCGGACGGCTACGGGCCGTCGATCTACATCAGCGATCCGGAAGGCAATGTGGTGGAACTGAAAGGCCCGCCGGGCGCGAGCCCCGCGGGCCGATGAGAGCCGATGGGTGAGGAGTGAGGTGTAGCGCTTCGCGCTTTTCCCCGTACTCCTCGCCCTTTACGAACCAAGGCGCCGGACGATTTCGTCCGCGAACGCCTTGGTGCCCAGCGTGCCGCCGAGATCGCGCGTGCGTGTCGCCTTGTCCTGCAGGCAGGCATCGATCGCCGAGTCGATGGCTTTTGCCGCGTGCTCGAATTCCGGACGCTTCTCGCGCGCAGCGATCCATTCGAGCATCATGGCGGCGGACAGTATGAGCGAGGTCGGATTTGCGCGGTCCTGGCCGGCGATGTCCGGCGCCGATCCGTGCTGCGCCTGCGCGACGCACTGCGTGTCGCCCCGCATCACCGAGCCGGCGAGGCCGAGGCTGCCCGAAAGCTCCGACGCTTCGTCGGACAGGATGTCGCCGAACATGTTGCCCGTGACCATCACGTCGAAGCGCGTCGGATCGCGCAACAGCAGGGCGGCCGTCGCATCGACGATGAGTTCCTCGAGCTGAACGTCGGGAAATTCCTGGGCGACCTTGCGCACTTCGCGCAGGAAGAGCGCATCCGACATGCGCATGACGTTGGCCTTGTGAATCGCGCTCACTTTGCGGCGGCGCTTGCGCGCGGCCTCGAACGCTGCGCGGGCGATGCGCGAGCATTGCCGCGCGGTCACTTTGCGTACCGCGAGCGCGACGTCTTCGGTCGGCATGAACTCGCCTATGCCCATGTACATGTTGCGATCGGCGTAAAAACCCTCCGTGCATTCGCGGAAGATGACGAGGTCCACCGGCTTGCCGGTGAGCCCCACGCCCAGCCGCGATTTGGCGGGGCGTATGTTGGCGTAGAGGTCGAGCTGCGTGCGCACCCAGCCGGAAGGATTGACGCCGCCTTCCTCGCGCGACGGATAGTCGAGATGCGACACCGGCCCGAGGAGGATCGCGGGCGTCGCACGCGCCGCCGCCATGACGGACTCCGGCAGCGTCGAGCCTTCGGTCTTGAGCGTCTTGAGTCCCATGTCGCGCAGGTCCCATTCGAGACCGAGCTTGTAGCGGGCGCTGACGCGGTCGAGCACCGCCATCGTCGCTTGCGTAATTTCCGGGCCTATGCCGTCGCCCGGGAGAACGAGTATTTTCATGCTGGCTTCCACTGGTGATGAATTGAACGGTGCTGCGTTATCGTACCGGCCATCTGCATGCTGATGCACGGCATTCGAATGGGTCGCTTACATTTGCGCGGGCGGCGGCAACGCGCCGCGCGGCGCGGCAGCTCTCGCGACTGTCTTGATCGCGCGCACGACGTCGAGATGGCGGCGCAAGTACTCGGCTGCTTCCACGCGAGAGCCCTGCTCCAGCAGATCGAGCAGGTGCAGATGCTCCCGGCACTGGCTGGCGAAGCGCTCCCGGTCGCTGTGGGCGCGATATTCGAGCAGGCGCCGCATGGCATTGACTCTCCGGATCGCATCGATGACGAAACGATTGCCGGAGAAGCTCATGAGCGTCTCGTGGAAATCCGATCCCAGCTCGAAGAGTCTCGCGCGCGATAAACGCCGCACGCCGCCGTCGAGCAGCATGAGCTGATCGCGGCGGATGCGCGCGAGCTCCGTCTTGTCGATGCGAAATCCGGGCTCGAGCAATGCGCCGGGCTCGAACAGCATGCGAAAACGATAGCTTTGCGCATGCGCTTCCATCGTGTCCGGGAGCGCAACGAACATCCAGCCGTGGCCGGGCTTGCGCTCTATCCAGCCTTCCTTCTCCATGCGATGGAGCATGCGCTGCAGCTCGCGCCGCGGCACCCCGTAGCGGTGCATGAGCGCGGTTTCCGTGACATGGTCGGGAAGCCGGCCCGCAAGGCGATCGTCGGCGATGCGCAGGTATCGTTCCTCGGCGGCATCGGTCCGTTTCGGCAGGGCAGACAGTGCGTTTGCGGTCGGAATCTTCTTCACGAAATAGCCGCGATGCGGCTCCCGCTCGACCACGCCTGCGCGCTCCAGCATCGCCAGTGCGCTCCGCACGGGGGTGCGCGACACGTTGTATGCATCGGCGAGCTGCTGCTCGGTGAGGTGCTCGCCTCTCGCAAGCCCGCCCTGGCGTATGTAATCGGCGACCTGCGCGGCCAGTCTTGCCGTCAGCTCGGAAGCGGCGTCGTTCATGGCGTGATCGCGCCGGTTCCCGAGCATACCAGCGTCCTGCGTACTATTTTGTCCATCCCGCCTCCGATGGCCCGGCCGATATTGCATTTCGTAGTGACAAGATACAGAATGTCCGCCGAACAAGCAAACGCAATTTCGACGGGACCATGGCTCAACTGATGACGATGGCGGCCGCGACGCGGGCTGATTACACGCGCGACCCCACGCGATGGGGCATTCATGGCGCAGCCCGAGCCCTTCCCGAGCGGCTCATCAGCGCCGTGCCCGCCGAGTATTTTCTGCGGAGCCGGATGGTGATCCGCGGCGGCACGGGTCTGGGATTTCTGTCCGACGCGGCGCTCGCCGAATACGTGCGCTGCTACACGCTGAAGACGATCACCGGCTCATGCCGCGACTACCGCGCCACGGCAGGCTGCGACTTCGAGATGGATGCCGCGGACAAGGACAGGAAGCTCGAGATGCCGCTGATGCTGCTGTGGGGCGCTCGAGGCCATTCACCGGAGCGGGCGCAGCGCTTCCTCGAGATCTGGCGTCAATATGCCGGCAACATCGAGACCTGGGATCCGCTGAATTGCGGGCACTACATGCAGGAAGAAATGCCCGAGGAGATTTACGGGCATTTCACGCGGTTCTTTGCAGGCTAGCGTAATGCGGGACGCACGGCGTGCAATGCCGTGCGGACTTCAACGAGGTCTACTGATGGCCGTACAGCACCTTGCCGGCGAACGGTACCTTCGCCATCAGGACGTCGCCCGACAGCGATTCGGTGATATACAGCGTCTTGCGGTCCGGGCCGCCGAACGCGACGTTGGCGAGGTGGTGATGCTTGTGGTCGCTCGAATGCACGAGATGCGTGGGCAGCATGTTGGCGTCGAAGCGCCATATGCCCACGCCCAGGTGGCAGACCAGGATGCCGTTCTCTGCATCCATCTCGATGCCGTCCGGCCCGCCGACGCCGCCCGATAGCTGTATTGCGACGCCGGTCTTGGACACGGAGCCGTCGGCCATCACCGGCAGTCGCCATACCGAGTTGGAGCGCGTGACGCCGACATAGACGTGTTTCTCCGTCGTGGCCACAGTGATGCCGTTCGGGCTCGGCGCGTTGTCCACGAGGCGGCGCAACTCGCCGTTCGCCTTCAGGCGGTATACGCGGCCGGTGGGATCGGCGATGCCGGTCTGACCCTGGTCGGTGAAGTAGAGATCGCCGTTCGAAGTGAAGTGCAGGTCGTTGAGGCCCTTGAAGCCCTCGCTGTATGCGGTGCGCAGGACGGTCTCGAGCTTGCCGGTCTTCACGTCCAGGGTCAGCAGGCCTTCCTTGTAATCGCAGATGAAGAGCCGGCCGTCCTTGTGGAACTTCATGCCGTTGGGCCAGCCGTCGTACTGAACGACGAGTTCCCAGTCGCCCTTGGGGTCGATGCGGAAAATGCGGCCGAAAGGGATGTCGCAGATGTAGAGGTTGCCTTCACGGTCGAAGGCCGGCCCTTCGAGAAAACACTCGCATTCCGCATTCTGGCGATTGGGGTCGGACCACGCAGTGCGGCCTTTCTTGCGGAACTTCGCCGGGAGAGAGGTGAATACCCTGGTTTCGATGAGCTCGAGCGGCTTGAACGGGTTGTACATGTTGCGACGATCCTCTATGTTTGTTTGACTATATACTTTTGCTGTTTCTCTTCGAGAGTCGCGGGCGCCGCGCAAACGACGCCGGCATGCAGGCGATGTTAGCACGCCCGGCACCTCTCATCCCAAGGAGCAAGACCGTGTTCGAAGGCTTCAGGCAGATCCAGATCCAGACCAGCGATCCCGAGGTGAAAATCAATCTGCGCCACGGCGGGTCGGGGCCGCCCGTGCTGCTCATACACGGCAACCCGCTGACGCATGTGCACTGGCATCTCGTCGCGCCGCGGCTTGCGAAGGACTTTACCGTCGTGGCGACCGACCTGCGCGGCTACGGCGACAGCAGCAAGCCGCGCGGCTTGCCCGATCACGCCAATTATTCGTTCCGCCGCATGGGGCAGGATCAGGTGGACGTCATGGCCGCGCTGGGCTACGACAAGTTCTATGTCGCCGGGCATGACCGCGGCGGGCGAACCGCTTACCGCATGGTGCTGGATCATCCGGACAAGGTGCTGAAGCTCGCGACTTTCGACATTCTGCCGACGCATCACATCCTCACCAACGTGACGCGCGAATGGGCCCTCAACTCGTATCACTGGTTCTTCATGGCGCAGCCGTACGACATTCCGGAGAAGCTCATCGAAGGCAAGGAGGATTACTACATCCTCAAGAAGCTCACCAAGATGGGCATAGGCAAGGGCGGCTTCACCGAGGCGACGCTGAAGGAGTACGCGCGCTGCTGCACGCGGGAGAACATACACGGCGTGTGCGAGGATTACCGCGCCGGCGCGACGATAGACTTCGAGATGGACAAGGCGGACTTCGAGGCGGGGCGCAAGATCGATTGCCCCGCGGCGATCTACTGGGGCGAGCTCTCGCACACGGAGAAGTTCTTCGATCCGCGCAAGGCGTGGCCTCGATACTGCACGGACATCCGGCGCTTGAGCGCGCTGCCTTGCGGGCACTATCCGGCGGAGCAGGTGCCGGACTTGGTGTTCGAAGAACTGAGACAGTTCTTCGAACAGTGAAGAGTCAGGAGCGCCGGCCGCGAGTGAGGTCTTACGCCTCACTCCTCAACCCTCACCGCGCGGCTATTCTTCCTTGATGTTCGACTTCCTGATGATCGGCACCCACTTCTTCTCTTCCGAGGCGATGTAGCGCGCGAACTCTTCCGGCGTTCCGGGCGCGGCATCGATGCCGCGGTCTTTCAGCTGCTGGACGGCGTCGGGCGCCTTGAGGGCGGCGACGAGGTCGCGATTCAGACGCTCGATGATGTGCTTCGGCGTCTTGCCGGGCGCGAGCATGCCGTACCAGTTCTCCGCCGCGTAGCCCGGCACGCCGGACTCCGCGACGGTCGGGACGTTGGGCACCGCTTCCGCGCGCTTCTTGCCGGTCACTGCGATGCCGCGCACTTTACCGGATTGCACGTGCGGCACGCCGGTCGAGATGACCGCGAAGAATATCGGCACGTGACCCGCGAGCAGATCCGTGATGGCCGGGCCGCCGCCCTTGTAGGGTACGTGCGACATCTGCGTGCCTGTCATGGATTCGAGGAGCACCGCGGCGAGATGGCCGGGACTGCCTATGCCCGAGCTCGCGTAGTTCAGCTGCCCGGGCTTCTGCTTCGCGATCGCGATCAGCTCCTTGAGGTTTTTCGCCGGCAGCGTCGGATGGGTGATGATCAGGTTCTGCAATGTCACCACGAGCCCGATCGGCGCGAGATCCTTGTGCGGGTCGTAGGGCACTTTCTGAATCGTGGGGCTGATCACCAGCGTGCCGATATGGCCGAAGCCCATGGTCTGGCCATCCGGATCGGCATGCGCGAGAAGATCGTTCGACAACACGCCGTTGGCGCCCGGGCGGTTATCGACGATCACCTGCTTGCCCAGCGACTGGGACATCTTCGGCTGTATGATGCGCGCCACCAGATCGGTAGCGCCGCCGGGCGGGAACCCGACGATCATGCGCACGGGCTTGCTGGGCGCCCATTCGGCGGCCACGGCGCCGGTTGCCGCGGCGGCGAGCAGCGCGATCAGCGCCGCCCGAGTCAACGGATACGTCATCACTGGCTCCTCGTATGAATTGCTGTTTCGAACGCGCCGACGAAAAAAAGTGCCGGAAACAACGCCAATGGCACGAGGCGCGTCGTGTGTGACTCCGATTTTACCCGGAGCGTGATCCGCACGCACTATCGCGAATAGCGGCTCGATGCGCCGCGAAGCGATCGCGGAAGGCGGCGCCCCGGGGAGGCGCAGTGATGCCAGGAAGCCGTATCGAAGCAGGGCAGCGCCGGTGAAGCGCTGCTCACCGCAGGTCATGCACCGGTCCGACCGGCACGCGCGCGTGCCGCGTCCGGTACAGCAGGGGTCAGTTTGCTTTCGCGCCTGAAGCCTTCACGACCTTGGCCCATTTTGCGCGTTCGGACCGGATGTACGCGCCGAACTCTTCCGGCGTGCCGGGCGCGACGTCCAGGCCCTGGTTGAACAGGAACTGCTTGATGTCGGGCATGTGAAGAATCTTCGCCACCTCGGCATTGAGACGGTTGACGATGGGCCGCGGCGTTTTGGCAGGCACCACGATGCCGTACCAGTTGTTCGCGTCGAAGCCCTTCAGGCCGGCTTCGCTGATCGTCGGCAGGTCGGGAACGAGACCCGAGCGCTTGGCGGTCGTCACGGCGATGCCCTTGATCCTGCCGGTCTTCATCTGCGGGACGGCGCTCGCGGCCGTCGCGAACACGAGCTGGATGTTGCCGGCCACCAGGTCGATCATGGCCGGGCCGCCGCCCTTGTACGGCACGTGGCTCATCGTCGTGCCGGCCATGACGTTGAACAGCTCGCCGGCGAGATGGCCGGTTCCACCGACGCCCGACGAGCCGAAATTGAGCGGCTTCTGCTTCGCCAGCGCGATGAGCTCCTTCACGGAGTTCGCCGGCACGCTCGGGTGCAGGGACAGTATGTTGGTCGAGTCGACAGCCTGTATCACCGGCGCGAGGTCTTTTTCCGGATCGAAGGGCAGCTTGCTGTACAGGCTCGGATTGATCGCGAGCGATGCGATCGTCGCCATCAATATGGTGTAGCCGTCGGGCGCGGCATTCGCGGTGATTTCCGTCGCGATGTTGCCTGCGGCGCCCGGCCGGTTGTCGACGATGACTTGCTGGCCCAACGCGTCGCCGAGCTTCTGGGCGATCGGCCGTGCAGTGGTGTCAGTGCCTCCGCCGGGCGCGAAGCCGACCAGCATGCGGATCGGCTTCGTCGGGTAGTCTGCGGCTTGCGCCGTGCCGCAAGCCAGTGCGGCGCTGATGAGCGCGATCGTGGTGCGCGTCTTCATGTTGTTCTCCTCGCAGTTGACAGTGGGGGATTATACGTCGTTCATCGGGAATCCAAGTCAGGCAGCGACCTCGTTGCGCCGGCTCGCCGCGAAGCGCGCGGCGAGCTGCAGGGCGTGCGCCAGCGCGCCGGTGTCGGCCTTGCCGCCGCCGACGATGTCGTACGCGGTGCCATGCGCAGGCGTGGTGAAGACGGTCTTCAGGCCCGCAGTGACCGTCACGCCCTTGTTGAAGCCGAGCAGCTTGGTCGCGATCTGGCCCTGGTCGTGGTACATCATCACCACGCCGTCGAATTCGCCGCGCAGCGCTTTCAGAAAGATTACGTCGGAGGACACCGGCCCGGTGCAGTCGATGCCTTCGGCACGCAGCGCATCGACGGTCGGGCGGATGATCGTGATCTCCTCGTCGCCGAAGAGACCGTTTTCGCCGCAATGCGGGTTCAGCGCCGCAACGCCGATGCGGGGCGACTTTCGTCCCATCGCCGCGAGGCTCGCGTGAGCGAGCTTCACCGCGCCGCGTATGCGCTCCGGCGTCACCAGCTTCACCGCTTCGCGCAACGCAATGTGCGAGGTGACGCGGAAAGTGCTGAACTGCTCGATGACGTTCATTTCGCCGAAGAACCCGTCATGGCCGGTGAGCCTGGCGAACATCTGGTGCTCGTCGTGAAACTTCCAGCCGCCGCGGTTCAGCGCGCCCTTGTTGAGCGGCGCGAAGCAGATGCCGTCGATCTTCCCGGCAAGCGCAGCATCGATCATGAGCTTCAGCGTCTCGCCGCAAAGGCGGCCGGATTCGGGCGAGGCGACGCCGCGCTGGAACTCCGCGGGATCGACGTTCTCGAGATCGACGACCGGCACGTCGCTGCGCGGCCACGACACGTCGTCTATGGTCCGGTACTTCGAGAACGCGAAACGCACGCCGGCATCGCGCATGCCGAGCTCGAGCACGCGCACATCGCCGAACACGACGATGCGCGCGAGATGATTCTCCGAGCCGGATGCGAGTATTTTTGCGCACAGCTCGGGGCCTATGCCGGTGACATCGCCGAGCATGAGGCCGATGAGAGGGAGTGGTGAGGTCATGTCTTCTCGTTCAGGGAGCCGTTGATGCCGCGAGTGGGAATGCCGAGCAGCAAGCGGAGCGAAAAATGGCGGGGAGGCGAAGGGGTCACGCCTCCCCGGGAAGATCACTTCCGTCCGGCGGGCTTGCGTCGCGCCGCTTTCTTCACTGCTTTTTTCGCGGTCCTGCGCGGGGCCGCAGCGCGCGCCGCGGCTTTGCGTGCTGCAGGCGCGGCTTTTTTCTTGCCGGCCGGGAGCTGCAGCAGCCTGGTGACCTCGCGTATGCTTTTCACCTGCTCGAGGTTGAACACGAGATCGACGATGCGATCGGCGGCGGCGGACGGCAGCTTGCCCCATGCCGCGCATTCGCGGAACTTGTTCGCGAGCTCCTCGTCCGTCATGGGATTGGCCGGGCTGCCTTTGCCGAAGTCCGCCCTGCCGCTGATGGTGCGCCCGTCGGTGAGCTCGATGTCGATGATGGTCGTCATCTTTTCGTAGCCGGCCGCTTCCGCTTCCGCGTGCACGCCGAATTCGACTTTCTCGATCATCTTCTTCACGTCGGCGCGATTGACGACGGCGTCGGTGTACTGGGCGAGACCGGCCTTGCGCTCGAGCAGCAGTATGGCCATGCAGAATTCCATGCTGAACTTGGCCTGCAGCTCGTTGGTCGGCCGGTGATGGATCAGCGCATTCGGCATGTGGCGGTTGGTGCCGACCTTCACTCTGCGCACCTGGTCGGGGCGGATGTCGTGCTTGCGGATGAGGTCGAGCATGAGGCCCATGCCCGGATGCGTGAGCGATCCGCTCGGATGCGGCTTGATCGACACGCCGGGGAAGGCGAAGGTCCACGGGTTCCCGAGCTTGCCATCGATCGCGTTGCGGTCGTAGCCGCCGCCGGCCGCCTTGAAGAATCCGCGGTTCGCTTCGAGCACGACCGGCGTGGCCGTCCACCCGAGCTGCGCGAATTCGGCGGCCACAATGCCGGATTCCGCCGAGCGTCCCGGATGGAAGGGCTTGGTCATGGTGCCGAAGTTCTCGCGCAGGCCTGCCGACTGGCTTGCGCCTATGCCGATGGCCCGGCGCGTCTGCTCGACGTCGAGCTTCATCATCCGTGCGGCGGCCGCCGTCGCGGCAATTGCGCCTATCGTCGCCGTCGAATGAAAGCCGTCGTCGTAATGGCGCGGATTGATGGCTTCCGAAACTTTCGTCTCCACCTCGACGGCGATCTGGTACGCCGTGAGCACGTCGAGCCCGGAACGGTTGTCGCGCTCGCCGAGCGCCAGCGCCGGCGGAAGAACGGGCGCCGTGGGATGCGTCAGCAGGCCGTACACGCGGTCCTTGGCGACGGCGAGCTGGGTATCGTCATAGTCGTCGGCGTGTATCGCGATCGCATTCGCGAACGCCGCGAAACGTGCCGGCACCTTGAGCGCCGTGCCGATCACCGTGCAGCCGCGCGTGGTGTCCACGCCGAGGCGGCGCAGGTAAGTGCGCACGATGTGACCCGATTCGGCGGCATTGCCGGCGAGCGCGAGGCCGAGGCCGTCGAGTATCGAGCGCTTGCCGAGATGCATGACGTCGGCGGGTATGGCGGTGCTGCGGGCGTCCACGATGAACCGCGCGACGTAGGCGGTAAGCGAGTTTTCGTTATTCATGTTGATTGACGTTTGGGATGTGAGTTGGGCGTGTGGAGTGCGCGGATCCGGCCGCCGTTCCGATCGCATCTTCGCTGGAATGGCGCGCGAGGCATTTTGCGGCAAGCAGGGGTTTGCCGCCATTGCCGAATGGGAAACACCCCTTGAACGGGCGGCGCAGCCCGGTCAGTTTTCGGTGGCTTGCTCGGAGAGAAAATGAAACAGCAGGCGCGGCGCCGTCGCGAGCGTATTGACGGGGCGCGCGCAGAGGCCGAGATGGTAGCTCGCCCACTCGTCGGTGAGCGGTATGCAGCGCAGGCCGAGCTGCTCGGCGTAAGGCGCGGAGCAGCTCTCGGGCAATATGCCTATGCCCATGCCGGCCTGCACCATGCGGCGCATGGCTTCGAAGGTGGTCACCTGGATGGCGGAGCGATACGCGATGCCCATGTTCGCCGCCGCCGAGCGTATGCGGGTCCCGATCGAGCTGCCTTCGGACAGCGTCACGAAATCGTGCGCGAGCGCCGCGTCGGCGAACGCCATGCGTTCGTTGCGCGCGAGCGGGTGATCCGGAGGCGTGACGAGCACCAGCGAGACCCGGCGATAGGGTACGACTTCGAGTTCCGGCGCCGGTATGTTGGGAACGAAGATGCCGAGATCGGCTCGCCCGCTCGCCACGGCTTCGACCACCTCGGTGCTGCGTCCTTCGCCCATGCGAATCTGGATATGGGGATGACGCCGGGAGAAACGGCGCAGCTCGTCGGGGAGCGTGTCGACGATGCTCGATGCATTCGCATGCAGACGCACTTCGCCGCGCACGCCGCTCGCGTAGTCGGTTGCAAGCGACTGCATGCGGTCGAGCGCAGAGAACACGGAGCGCGCGTCCGCCTCGAGCGCGCGGCCGGCGGAGGTGGGATGAACGCCGGTGCTGTGACGCTCGAAAAGCTGGACGCCGAGCTGGGCCTCGAGCTCGGAGAGGCGCTTGCTGACGGCGGATGCGGTGATGTGCTCGCGCGCCGCGGCCCGGGTGATGCTCGATTCCTCGATGACCGTGACGAACAGTCGCAGCGAGATGAGATCGAGCCGTGCGGCGGGTTTGGCCATGAAGCGGGGAGTCTGCTGCCTGGCGTTGGTGTTGTCTATTGCGGTGGCGGACCATTGTATTACACGGGGCGGGGTCCGTCGACCGAGCGGGAGGCCGCGTGCTATGCTGCTGCGCCTTCACTTCGATCGTTCATTTCCGCATGCCTGCCTCGCTCACGTCCCGGCCGCACCCCGGACAAGTTCTCACCGGCATCATCCTGTTCTCCGGCAACCCGATGATCCTGGAGCTGGCTGCCGCTGCCGGCACCGATTTCGTCATCGTCGACATGGAGCACAGCCCGCTCGACCTCGACCAGTGCGGGCACCTGATGCGCGCAGCCGATGCGGCCGGCATGGTGCCGATCGTTCGAGTGCCCGAAGTCGACCCGGCGCTGATCAAGAAGGTGCTCAACCTCGGCGCGGCGGGAATCGCCGTTCCGCATGCGACGGTGGACAACTGCGCGGCGGCGCTGCGCGCCGTGCGCTACGCGCCGGAAGGCGAGCGCGGCGCCTGTCCTATCGTCCGCTCGGCCGGCTATGCGCCCGGCGACTGGACCAGCTACGCGCGCGACGCAAACCGCAAGGTGAGCGTCATTCCGCTGCTGGAAGACAAGGCGACGCTGGACGATTTCGATGCGCTGTGCGCGATGAGCGGGCTCGACGTGTTCTTCATCGGGCCTACCGACCTGTCGATCGCGCTCGGCGTCCCGGGCGCCACCTTCGAGCATCCGGCGATGAGCGCGGCGCTCGACCGCGTGACGAAGACGGCGCGCGAGCACGGCAAGCAGGTGATGACCACCATAGGCAACAAGCTCGATCCGGAGTACGGCCGCATGGTGGTCGGGCGCGGCGTCAACTACCTGGTGCTCGGCACCGACGGCCACTTGTTTCTCGACGTGTGCCGCAAGATGAACGCGGTCAAGCGCGACCGCGGTGAGGCGTCAGGAGTCAGGAGTGAGGAGTAACAGCACAGCAATGATCGCCTCGGTATCTTCCCCTCACTTCTCACCCCTCGCTCCTCACGCGGCGAAGCCGCTGATCATCACCGTCCGCGTCAACGAATACGCCAAGCGCGACGGCAATCCGAACATCCCGTATACGCCGCAGGAAATCGCGGAGACCGCCGCCGAATGCCGCGCGGCGGGTGCTTCCATCATCCACTTTCACGCGCGCAATCCCGACGGCTCGCCGTGCCATGCGCCCGAGACGTACGCCGAGATCGTCGCCCGCATCCGGGAGAATACGGACATCCTGATCGATTCGACGCTCGGTCAGATCACGGTGAAAGAAGACGAGAACCGCCTCGCGCACGTCGAGCTGATGGGCCGCAAAAGCGCGACGCGGCCGGATTTCGCGGCGGTGGACACCGGCAGCAGCAACATCGACGCCTACGATCCGGCCGCAAAAAGCTTCAGGACGGTGAACAAGGTCTACCTCAACAGCACCGAGACGTGCCTGTTCCTCGCGAAGGGCATGACTGCGGCCGGCGTGAAGCCGCATCTCTCGGTGTGGGCCGTGCCGTTCGTCCGCATGGTCGACGCGCTGCTCGACATGGGGGCCGTCGAAGAGCCGGCCTACGTGCAATGCGTCCTCGCCGAAGGCGGCATCGTCGGCGCGCATCCGTGCACCACGCGCGGGCTGGAAGCGCTCATCGACTTCCTGCCGCCGCAACGGCGCATCGAGTGGACGGTGGCGTGCAAGGAAGGCAACGTGTTCAACGTGGCCAGCACCGCGCTCGAGCGCGGCGGGCATCTTGCGCCAGGCATAGGCGATTATCCCTATCCGGAGCTGGGGCATCCGACGAATGCCGAACTCGTGCGCCGCGTCGCGGAGCTGGGGCGCGCGCTCGGACGCCCTATTGCGACCACCGACGAAGCGCGCAGCTTGCTCGGCATTGCGCGGGCGTGAAGACAAATGTAACCACAGATAAACGCAGATTAACGCGGATAACAGCAACAACCGAAAGCCTTGTGTCTCTGTGTTCATCCGTGTTCATCTGTGGCTCCAATCCGCATTTGTTAATAGGTTGTATAGTGTGAAGGGGTTGCTATGGGTCAAACGATCGCCGAGAAAATTCTCGGCGCTCATGCCGGCATCGCCGCCAGGGCGGGCGACATCGTCGTCGCCGATGTCGATTTCGCGATGATGCACGATGCCCGTGCGCCGAACGGGTTGAAGATGGTGGACAAGCTCATCGCGGGCCGCGAGTCGGGCGCATTGCCGTTTGCATCGCGTGCCGCGCTGGTGGCCGATCATTATTCGCCCCCGCCCAATCCCGAAGCCGCAAACACGCACGTCGCGATGCGCGCGTTCGCCGAGCGTCACGGCGCGATCATGTACGACGTGGGCGACGGCATCTGCCACCAGCTGCTGCCGGAGAACGGCCATCTCACCAGCGGCGATCTCGTGGTCGGCACCGACACCCATTGCACGACGTACGGCGCGTTCAATGCGTTCGGCACCGGCGTCGAAGGCACCGACGTCGCTGCGGTGATGCAGACCGGCAAGCTGTGGTTCCGCGTGCCGGAGACGATACGCATCGAGCTCGACGGCGCATTGCAGCCGGGCGTGTGGGCGAAGGACGTCACGTTGCACATGCTCGGCCGCCTGGGCGCGGAGGGCGCGAACTACCGTGCGCTTGAATATTGCGGCAGCGGCGTCGCCGCGATGGAAATCGACGACCGCATGACGCTCGCCAATCACGCCGCCGAGCTCGGCGCGAAGGCCGCGCTGCTGGACGCCGACGAGAAGACGTTCGCATGGCTCGCAGCGCACAACGCGCGCGCGCCCCGTCCGGTGAAGGCGGATGAGGATGCGCACTACGTCGAGCGCATCCGCGTCGACACGGCCGCTCTTGCGCCGCAGGTCGCGCGCAATCACCGTCTCGACGACGTCGTCGCCATTCCCGACGTCGCCGGGCACAGGATCGATATCGCCCTCATCGGCACCTGCACCAACGGGCGGCTCGACGACATGCGCCAGGCGGCGCAGATCCTCGCGGGCCGGCGCCTCGCGAAAGGCGTGCGCATGATCGTCACGCCGGCCTCGCGCGCCGTTTACCTCGCGGCACTGCGCGAGGGGCTGATCGAAGCGCTCACCGCGGCGGGAGCGTCGGTGGAAGCGTCGGGCTGCGGCACCTGCGTGAACATCACCGGGCATCTCATTCCCGGCGACGGCCAGCAGATCATGTCCACGGCCAATCGCAACTTCAAGGGGCGCCTCGGCAATCCGCGCTCGGACATCTGGATCGCTTCCGCGGCGAGCGTTGCGGCCGCTGCGCTCACCGGGCGCATCACCGATCCGCGCGAAGTCGAAGGCGGGACATGGCGGCCGCGCGTGCCGGCGGCGGCGTGAAAGGCGGAAAGACATGACCGGAATCATCAAGGGCCGCGCGCGTCTGCTCGGCGACGACATCAACACCGACCTCCATTGCTCGACCAAGTACACGCCGGGCAAGGACAGCACGTACGCCGCGCAACACGCCTTCGAGCAACTGACGCCGGGCTATGCGGCGCGCTTCCAGCGCGGCGACATCCTCGTGGCGGGACGCAATTTCGGGCATAACTCTTCGCGCGAGGAGGCGGCTCACGTGCTGAAGCTGATGGGCGCGTCGGCCCTCGTCGCCGTCTCGTGCGGGCGGCAGTTCTTCCGCAATGCGATCAACAACGGCCTGCCCGTCGTCGAATTGACGGTGGACGGGCTCCAGGAGGGGGACGACGTCGAGATCGACCTGGCGGCGGGGCGCCTCGCCGTGCCGGCGCGCGGCATCGAATGCCGTTTCCCGCCGCTCGCGCCCGACATGCAGGCGCTGCTCGCGGCCGGCGGCCTGATTCCCTACCTGCGGAAATACCCTGACTGGAGCGCCGCAGGATAGACGCGGCCGGGCGGCTAGAGGAAGCGCGGGTCGATCGGGTGATCGGGCGCGCCGTACTCGATCTGCCTGCTGCCGATCTCCACGCGCACCGGCATGCGCTGCATCAGCGACCACAGCACGTCCTGTGCGAGCAGCGTCTTGTAGGTGGAGACGTCGGGCGCCCGCCCCAGCACGTATTGCGGCGTATCAGGGCGTTCGGCATCGCGCTCTACCGTCAACATCATGCCGAAGCGGTCCGGCCGGCATTCCTCGGGCAGCCACTCGATTTCGTGCCACGCGCAGCGCCACGTCGCGCAGGCCGGCGGACGGTGCTCCTGCACGGCGCAGCCTTCGCGGCGGCTGTAATTCGGGCACGGCTTGTCGGACGGGCGCTTGCGCCGCGTGCGATCCGGAGTGAGCAGATCACAGCACATGTGGCACTCGCCGCATTCGCGGCCCGGGACAATATGCTCGCTCATGGTGCTGCCTCGGTGATAAAGCAAAGCGCGCTTAGGGCGCACGTCTGCATTATGGCTGCGCTCGCCGCGGTGACTTTGATGTACGTCAGCTTTCCGCATGGCGACGGGCGCACACGGCCCGCCGCGCGATTACCGGAGAAGGGCGCCGCACACAGAATGCGGCCACCGGCGGACGTCGCCGCACACAGCGCGCGGCCACCGGCAGACGTCGCCGCAAGAAGCGCGCGGCCAATATATAGACCCCGCTGCGGCAGCGGGGCCGGAATCCGCTATTCTTACGGTTTTTCGCGAAGCGCGCGCATGCAAGGCTGCACCGCGCGACCGCACCACGGAGGGGGCCGCATGAAAATAGAACGCGTGGAAGTGTGGGGCGTCGCAGTCCCGCTGGTGGGCGAATTCAAGAACGCTTACCTTTCGAAGTCCGTCGTGAAAAGCGCCGTCGTCCGCATCACCGCGACCGGCGGCGCGGTGGGCTATGGCAACATCGACCCGACGCCGGGCTATTCGAAGGAGGACACGCCGGCGCATCTCGAGGTGCTGCGCAACAAGCTCGCGCCGCTGCTCGTCGGCATGGATCCCACCAACGTGCACACGGTGCTCGCGAGGATCGAGCCCGCCGTCGAAGGTTTCCTCGATTCCAAGGCTGCGATCGAAATGGCGTGCGTGGATCTCTCGGCGCGCGTGGCCGGCATGCCGGTCTATACCTATCTCGGCGGCGCAGTGAAGCAGCAGCTCTACTTCAATGCGTGGATCGGCATCCTGTCGCCGGAGCAGGCGGCCCGCGAAACGATGGAATGGAAAAGCAAAGGCTTCCGCTCGTGCAAGATCAAGGTCGGCGGTAACATCGAAGCCGACCGTGAGCGCGTCAAGGCGGTGCGCGAGGCCGTGGGCAAGGATTTCGGCATCCGCATCGACGCGAACGCAGGCTACGACGCGGACACCTCCATCAAGCTCGCGCGCATGGTCGCGCCTTACGCGCTCGAGCACTTCGAGCAGCCCGTGCCGGCCGACGACATCGCCGGCATGGCGCGCGTGCGGCGCGAAGCCAACGCCGTCGGCGTTCCGATCATGGCGGACGAGTCGGTGCTCGACCACGCGAGCCTGATACGCATCATCAAGGCCGACGCAGCCGACATCGTGAAAGTGAAAGTGATGAAGCAGGGAGGCTTCCTCAACACGCGCCGCATGATCGCCACGGCCGAAGCGGCGGGCATACGCTGCGTGGTCGGTCACGGCTTCGGGCTTGGCGTGAACACCATGGCCGAGATCATGGTGGCCGCGACATCGAGCAACGTCGTCGATGGCCTCGAATGCGTAGGTCCGCTCAAGACGCGCGACGACATCGTCACGAAGCGCATCGATCTTTCCAGCGGCACCATGAAGCTGCCGCCCGGTCCCGGCCTGGGCGTGACGCTGGACGACGCGAAGCTGGAGCAGTACCGCTTCGCTTGACGGCAGATTTCTTAGCCACAGAGGACACAGAGTTCACAGAGTAAGACTTTGCAAACGCGCTTCTCTCTGTGTTCTCTGTGCCCTCTGTGGCGTATTGTCTTTTGATCTTACTCATCCATGACTGATATCCAACAACCTACCGTCCGCCAACGCCTGCGCCGCCGCCTGACCAGCGGTCCCATCATCGTCGCACCGGGAATTTACGACGCCTACGGCGCGCGCTTCGTCGAGCAGGCGGGCTTCGAGGCCGTGTACATGACGGGCAACGGTGTGTCGGCAAGCCTGCTGGGCCAGCCGGACGTGGGGCTCGTCGATCTCACGCTGATCGCGGCGCATGCGCATCGCGTGGCGTCCTGCGTCGGCATTCCGCTGATCTGCGACGCCGACACGGGCTACGGCAACGCCGTCAACGTGCGCCATACGGTGCGCGAGTTCGAGACGGCCGGCGTGGCCGCGATCCATCTCGAGGACCAGGTGCTGCCCAAGCGCTGCGGCCAGCTGCCCGGCGCGCGTCCCGTGGTAGAGCTTGCGGAAGCCGTCGGCAAAATTGAAGCGGCCGTCGCCGCCCGGCGCGATCCCGATTTCATCATCATCGCGCGCACCGACTCCGCCGCCGGGCAGGGCGTCGACGAGGCGATACGGCGCTGCAAGGCGTTCGTGGCGGCAGGCGCCGACGTCGCGTTTGCGGAGCTGAAGATGTCGCCGTCGATACTCGACGACATCAGGCGCGTGACCGGCGAAGTCGGCGCGCCGTGCCTGGCGAACATCGCGGGCGGCAAGCTCGCCGCGCTCACCCACAAGGAGCTCGAAGCGCTCGGGCTGCGCATCGCGATCTATCCCGGGCTCGGCCGCAACGCGGCGGGCTTCGCCCTGCGCGAAGCGATGCAGGCGCTCAAGCGCGACGGCAACGTGCAGGCGCTCAGGGAGCGCATGCTGACGGCGGAGGAATACGCAGCCACGATAGGCATCGCCGACGTGGAGGCGTGGGAAAGCAAATACCTGAAATAAGCGATGCCACGACAATCGAGGAGGAAATGACATGAAGACTGCACGCAGCCTGTGCGCCGCACTGGGGGCGGTCGTTCTTTCGGCCGCCGTGCCGGCAACGGCGCAAACCTTTCCGTCCAGGCCGATACGCATCGTGGTGCCGTTCGCGGCAGGCGGGGGCGCCGACATCATCGCGCGCATCGTCGGGCAGAAGATGGGCGAGACGTGGGGGCAGCAGGTCGTCGTCGACAATCGCGCGGGGGCGAGCGGAAATATCGGCGCGGAGATCGTCGCGAAATCGCCGCCCGACGGATACACGCTGCTCATGGCGAGCAGCGCGCTCGCCATCAATCCCAGCGTGTACAAGAGCGTGCCGTACGATGCGGTGAAGGACTTCGCGCCGATCACTCAGCCCGGGCTGCTGCCCAACATACTGGTCGTGCATCCTTCGCTCCCGGTGCGCACCGTAAAGGATCTCGTCGCGCTCGCCAGGTCGAAGACGGGCCAGCTTTCGTACGCCTCGGCCGGCGCGGGCACCGGCACGCACCTCGCGGCGGAAATGTTCAAGATGATGGCGGGCGTCGATCTCGTCCACGTGCCGTACAAAGGCGGCGGCGCGCTGATCAGCGATCTGCTGGGCGGGCAGGTGCCGCTCACGTTCGCCACGCTGCCGTCGGTGATGCCGTACATCAAGGCGGAACGCCTGCGCCCGATCGCCGTGACGACACTCGAGCGCTGGCCCGGGCTGCCCGGCGTGCCCACGATGGTGCAGTCGGGCTACAAGGATTTCGAGATCAGCACCTGGATAGGGCTGCTCGCGCCGGGCGGCACGCCGAAGGATGTGGTGGCGAAGCTCAACGCAGAAACGGTGCGCATCGTGAAGCTGCCGGAAGTCAGCCGGCGCTTCGAGGATCTCGGCATACAGCAGGTCGCGGACACACCCGGGCATTTTGCCGCCTACATCCGCAGCGAGCTGGAGAAATATGCGAAGGTCGCGCGCCAGTCCGGTGCGCGGGTCGATTGAGCCGGCCACAAGTCGCGAGTCACCAGTCACGGGGTTTATAAATGGAAGTCACACGCACGCTCGCACGCTACGTCCTCGCCTCGCGTTATGCCGATATACCGGAAGCCGTAAGGCACGAGGCTGCGCGGTCGTTTCTCAACTGGGTGGGCTGCGCGGTCGGCGGCGCGCGCCACGAGACTGTCGAGCGCTCTCTCGCTGCGCTGAAACCGTTCTCCGGCCCGGCGGAAGCTTCCGTGCTCGGGCGCAAGGACCGCCTCGACATCATGCTCGCGGCGCTGATGAACGGCATCACCTCGCACACCTTCGATTTCGACGACACGCATCTCAAGACGGTGATCCATCCGAGCGGTCCCGTGGCTTCGGCGATCCTCGCGCTGGCCGAGCGTAAGGGCGTGAGCGGCGAGGACTTCATGCACGCCTTCATCCTCGGCGTGGAAGTCGAATGCCGCATCGGCAACGCGGTGTACCCCGACCACTACGACGTCGGCTGGCATATCACCGGAACGGCCGGCGTGTTCGGTGCTGCTGCTGCGGCGGGCAAGCTGCTCGGACTCGACGAGCAGCAGATGGTGTGGGCGCTCGGCATCGCGGCGACGCAGTCATCGGGCATGCGCGAAATGTTCGGCACCATGTGCAAGCCTTTCCACCCCGGCAACGCCGCGCGCAACGGGCTGCTCGCCGCGCTGCTCGCGCAGCAGAGCTTCACCAGCTCGAACCAGGGCATAGAAGCGAAGCGCGGATTCGGTCACGTGCTGTCCACCAAGTTCGATGCCGCACAGATCACCGAGGGGCTCGGCAAGAGCTGGGAGATCGCGCTCAACACCTACAAGCCGTTCGCGTGCGGCATCGTGATCCATCCGATCATCGATGCCTGCGTTCAGCTGCGCAACGAGCACAAGATCAGGTCCGAGGACATCGAGAGCATCACGGCGCGAGTGCATCCGCTGGTGGTCGAGCTCACCGGCAAGAAGACGCCGCAGGTGGGGCTGGAAGGCAAGTTCAGCGTGTTTCACTCGGCGGCGGTGGCGATCATCCATGGTGCGGCGGGCGAGGCGGAATACAGCGATACGGTGGTTCGAGATACGGCGGTCGTGGCCTTGCGCGATCGCGTGTCCGCCGTGGTGGACAAGTCCATGCACGAAGACCAGTCGCACGTGACGATCAGGCTGAAGAACGGCAGGACGCTGGAGAAATTCGTCGAGCACGCGATCGGCAGCCTGGAGCGCCCGATGACGGATGCGAATCTCGAGGCGAAATTCCGCGGCCTGTCGAACCCGATATTGCAGGCCGCGGCGACGGACCGGTTGATTGCGCTGTGCTGGAAGGCGGATACGTTGTCCGACATTGCGGAGGTGGCGCGCGCTGCCCTGCCGCGATAACGATTCCTGGAACAGAGGCGCAGCATCGAGCGGGCAACACGGAGCGCACCACAACACAGCGAGGCGAACAATGAAGTCGGAAAACGAGCTGTACGAGAGGCTGGTGAAGCAGGTCGGCGCCGTTGCGGAATAAGGGGACACACGTGTTCAGGATAGGCATATTGCCGGGTGACGACATCGGGCTGGAAGTCGTGCCCGAGGCGGTGAAAGTGATGAAGGCCGCGGCCGCGAAAAGCGGTCTCGAAGTGGAGTGGGTGCCGCTGCCGATAGGGCGCAAAGGCCACGAGACGCACGGCCATACGATGCCGGCGGTGACGGTGGAGACGCTGAAGACGGTGGACGGCTGGCTGCAGGGCCCCATCGGTCACAACGCGTATCCGCGCAGCGACAACACGTGGATCAATCCGCCGCTGCGCAAGATTTTCGAGCTCTACGCCAGCGTGAAGCCGGTGAAATCGTACGCCAACGTCGAGTCGATCCACAAGAACGTCGACATCGTGTTTCTGCGCGAGGTGACCGAAGGCCTGCAGTCGGGCAGCGTGGTCGTCGCCGGCGCCGGAGAGTTCCGCCCGAACGATGATATCTCCATCGGCAGCCGCGTCGTGACGCGCAAGGGCGCCAACCGCGTGGCGCGCGCGGCGTTCGACATCGCGCGCACCCGGCAACGGAAAATCGTGACCGCCGTGCACAAGGAGCCGGTGTATCGCCTGGTGTGCGGCATGTTTGCCGAGGAGTGCCGCAAGGTGGCGAAGGATTATCCCGACGTGAAGCTGACGGAGGTGCTGGTGGACGGCTTTGCGATGAAGGCCGTCATGAACCCGCAGCAGTACGACGTCGTCGTGACCACCAATCAGTTCGGCGACATTCTCACCGATCTGGGCGCGGGGCTGGTCGGCGGGCTCGGTCTTGCGCCGGGCCTGTGCATCGGCGAGCGCCAGGCGATGGCGCAGGCCACGCACGGCTCGGCGCCGGACATTGCCGGGAAGAACATTGCGAATCCGTACGCGATGATCATGTCGGGCCAGATGCTGTTCGAGTGGCTGGGTCATCAGCGCGGCGAGCCGAAGGCCGTCGCGGCGGCAAAGCGCATCGAGGCGGCGGTGGACAAGGTGATCGCCGAGGCGAAGCATCTCACCGGCGATCTCGGCGGCAAGGCGAGCACGACGCAGATGGGAGACGCGATCGCGGCAGCGGTGTGATGCAGTGTGAAAAACGCGGGCCTGTGCGCTATGGGTTGGAGTATTCTTTGCGGGCGGTGCGGCACCCGGCCGCACTATTGATTGACCGAGCGCCGCGCGCATGCCGGCGCATGCGACCCGGAATTCCGGGCGGCAAGTGAGGAGAAGCCGATATGGGAGTGCTGAAGATCGCCGTGCTGAAAGGCGAGGACATCGGCCTCGAAGTGGTCCCCGAAGCAGTCAAGGTGATGAAGGCGGCGGCGGCGAAATGCCAGCTCGAGCTGCAATGGTCCGAGCTGCCGATAGGGCGAGCGGCGCACGAGCAGCACGGCCATACCATGCCGAAGTACACCACCGATGCGCTGGAGATGGTCGACGGCTGGCTGATGGGCCCTATCGGCCACAACTCGTATCCGCGCAACGATCCCACCTGGGTGATGCCGCCGATCCGCAAGCGCTTCGAGCTCTACGCGAGCGTGAAGCCGGTGAAGTCGTACCCGAACATCCGCTCGGTCCACAAGGACGTGGACATGGTGATGCTGCGCGAAGTGACGGAAGGCATGCAGTCCTCCGACACGGTGGTGATGGGGGCGGGCGAGTTCCGTCCCAACGACGAGATCTCCATCGGCACGCGCGTGGTGACGCGCAGGGGCGCCAATCGCGTGGCGCGCGCCGCGTTCGAGATCGCACGCACCCGCAAGCGGAAGAAAGTCACCGCCGTACACAAGGAACCCGTGTACCGTCTGGTGTGCGGAATGTTCGCCGAGGAGTGCCGCAAGGTGGCGAAGGAATACCCCGACGTGCAGCTCGAAGAGGTGCTGGTGGACGGTTTTGCGATGAAGGCGGTGATGAGGCCCCAGCAGTACGACGTGGTGGTGACGACCAACCAGTTCGGCGACATCATCACCGACCTGGGCGCCGGCCTCGTCGGCGGCCTTGGCCTTGCGCCCGGGCTGTGCATCGGCGAGCGCCAGGCGATGGCGCAGGCCACGCACGGCTCGGCGCCCGACATCGCCGGAAAGAACATCGCCAATCCGTACGCGCTGATCATGTCGGGCCGGATGCTGCTCGAATGGCTGGGGCGCACGCGCGGTGAACCGAAAGCCGTCCAGGCTGCCCAACGCATCGAAGCGGCCGTGGAGAAAGTCATCGCAGAAGGGAAGCACCTGACCGGAGACCTGGGCGGCAAGGCGGGCACCACGCAGATGGGCGACGCCATAGCCGCCGCGGTATGAGACGGCCGCGACGCGCCGCCGACCCAACAGCCAGAGAGGATACGAACCTATGAACAGACGCACTGCCGGAATCGCGGCCTATGGCCTGATGCTGTTACTGCCGCTCAGCGCGCTGGCACAACAGAAGCTCGCCTGCCAGACCGGCACGGAAGACCGCCACGCGCGGATCGCGATGGAGCTGCAGAAGAACAAGGTCAAGCGCTTTGCGTACTACAGCAAGTGGAAGCCGAAGACCTGCTCGATCGAGGCGACGCGCGGCGACGCGTACACCAAGTGGTCGGACAAGGGCGAGCTCACGACGATCGCCATGGCCAGGGGCACGGCGACCATCGAGCACATGAAGGGCGGGGATTACAAGATCACGTTCAGGAACGTGGACCGGGAGTTCTACTGCGGCCTCGACGGCGAGATCAACGGCACCGTGACGGTGTACAAGGGCAAGCACGAATGCGGGCTCGAAGGCGTCATGGAAGAGCCGCTCAACACGGCCGAAGCGAAGGACGGCGACGAGCCGAAGAAACAGTAGGGCGAAGACGTCCGGCGGGCGCCGGGTTCACGACGAGAAGTACTTGAGCCCGGCGATTCCCGCCACGATCATTCCTATGCACAGCAGGCGGGCGGGCTGTGCGGATTCGGCGAACAGTATGATGCCGAGCATTGCAGTGCCGACCGCGCCTATTCCCGTCCACACCGCGTAGCCCGTACCCACCGGTATCGTCCTCAGCGCCAGCGCCAGGAACCAGACGCTCGCGACCATTGCGGCCAGCGTGATCGCGCTCGCTATCGGACGCGTGAAGCCGGCGGCGTACTTCAGGCCTATCGCCCAGACGACTTCGAACAGGCCCGCGATGAAAAGATAGGTCCAGGACATGGCGTAACGGCGTGAGTGGTGATTCGTGATGGGTGAGTGGAAACGTCGGTTGCTGCCCAACCATTCACTAGAAGCTGTCTCAGAAATCCCTGTAACCGCCGATAGACGCAGATCACTCTTGTCCAAATTAGACAGGACGCCGGATCGTCCTTAAGGTGTGAAATGAATGTTTGGCGACGTTCAATCACACGAGAAGGAGACCC
>Ga0255338_1000966_pt1 | contig 65321 bp, 65 predicted proteins | sample MeOH1_35cm_T4_19_FD_203715 | JGI IMG/M metagenome (GOLD analysis project Ga0255338, IMG submission 203715) | Sandy soil microbial communities from University of British Columbia, Vancouver, Canada - MeOH1_35cm_T4_195 | ecosystem: Engineered > Artificial ecosystem > Sand microcosm > Unclassified ... | reverse complement strand
CCGGAACAAGGAAGTAACCTTCGATTGGGTCGCCAGATCTGATCTTCCAGAGGAGGTTGAATTTGATACAACTCGAATTCGTCGTGTTTTAGACAATCTTATTTCCAATGCTATTAAATTTTCTAACCGTGGAGCAGGGATCAAATTCGATGTGAGGGTGGAAGATTCTAAACTTATTTTCTCGGTGGAGGATCATGGTCAGGGAATTCCAGAGAAAGACATGGGTTTGTTATTCACGGAGTTTGGGAGGACAAGCACTTCGCCAACGGAGGGGGAAAGTTCCACAGGTTTAGGGTTGGCTATTGCAAAAGAGATTGTCGAGAAGCATGGAGGGCAGATTTCTGCAAAAAGCCGCCTAGGCGAAGGATCTACCTTTACGTTTTGGATTCCTCTAATCTAAGTCATGAAGTCTAGGTTGGCAGTAAATAAGTTTTTTCTGGTCCGACTGTTTTAGCAACCCTCATCTTGTGCCAGCTCAATGTTTCAATATGAGAAATTAAATTATCTAAAGTTTATATAAATATCATCCGATTTAAACTCCATGAAAAAATACATATTGATCATAGTAGCCCCATTTCTTTTTGCCTGCACAAAAAAAGAAGTTACCGAAATTTCGTCGGAGAGTGGGAGCCTCGAGGGAGGGAGCTGGGTCACGGGCTGTGTTTATTCTAACTCCTTGTATGAAATCCGTTCTGTCACTTTTTCTGGAGGGCAGTTCACACAAAGTTTGACATTGTATAGTGATTCGAATTGCTCGGTGGCGCAGACAAAAGTAGATATCACAGGCACATATGTCCTCAGTGGGAAGCTCTCGGACAATTCGGACACTCAGAAGATCGACGAGACTTTGGCGACATCCCAAATAACACCTTTAAGTTCGAGCGTAGCAAGTGCGTACAATTCGGCGGCACTTTGCGGTGATTCAAATTGGGCTGTGGGAGTTGCAAAAGACGTGGCCGGTAAAACATGTAGTTCATCAACAATGCCGGCAGTGGGCGCTGTGAGCTACGATATATACTATATCTGGCCCTATAGCATGCCATCGATGGGTGTCCAGCAGGGTATGCTAAACTTCGGATACGATGATGGTTCTCATGATGGGAGTTCTCCCGCGCAGCGCCCAGATTCATTGGATGGAAACTATAATTATTCTAGGTGATAAATCAAACCAACCCATTCTGCTTTAAAAACGGCAGGTAAATCTCTTTAAGTAAGGTTTCGGATTTCTCAAAAGAAAGATCTTCCACGGACTCTAAGCCCTTGAGCAATTCGGAAAGAATCTGATCTTGCAGCAGGCCCGCTTGCTGGACGAGATGATACGGAATCAATGTGTAGGTAACCATGCCGTAACGGGATTTGAAAAGTTGCGGGAACTTCTTTTCTAAGGTGGCTTCGACTTTTTTTCTGAGTAAGAATTTAGCGTCGCCGACCTTTTCGCTCATCTCGCGCCAGTTTTCGATAGCCATATCGGCAATCGCATTAGCGTTCGGCCGTTGAGTTTTGTCGTAAGCAGCGAGAGTCTGAGTCCAGTTGTTGCCATTCTCTTCTAGAAGGCGCAGGAAGGTCGTACAATCTTCAAAACCCGAGTTCATACCTTGGCCGAAGAAAGGCACGATCGCGTGAGCCGCGTCGCCCATGAGGGCAACGGAGTTGTCGCAAACCCACTGCGAGCAGCGAACAGTGCCGAGGGCGCCTTGCGGATGCTTCGTGAAGTCCTCGAGGTAGTTGGGCATGAGGGTAATCGTATCGGGGAATTCTGTTTTAAATAATTTTTCGACATCTTGAGCATTTTTGATGTTTTCAAAACTGACGGTGCCTTTTTGCGGGAGGTAGAGTGTCACGGTGAAGCTGCCGTCGAGATTTGCGAGGGCCATCATCATATGCGAACCGCGCGGCCAGATGTGCAGGGCTTTTTTATCGAGAGCATTGGGCGCTGGTAAGAATAGCTCTTTATAATCCGCAGGCAACCATTGGGTTTGCTCTTGGAATTTCTCGGGAAACTGCTGAGTGAGATTTTTGCGAACGAGACTGCCGGCACCGTCTGTGCCAAAAAGCATTTCGTAGGAATGAGTTTGGCCTTGAGTGAAAGTGATTTTTTTGTTTTTGAAATCAATCTTATCAAGAGAATGGCTAAAATGGATTTTTGCCCCAGCGCTCTCGGCTTCTTCAATCAGAAAATGATTTAGAGCACTTCGTGAAATTGATAAATTGCGCTCGCTCTCTTGGCCGTATTGCTGATAGCTGAGTTCTCCGGTTTTTGCGTGAATCATGCGGCCGTAGACTGGGGACGAAAGGTCGAGTGCCTTTTGCAAAAGACCGGCTTGCTCCAAGCCGTGCATTCCACGAGAGGTGATGACGAGATTTATGGATCGTCCGCCTTCATCTTTCGCTTTGCGAGGATCAGGGCGCTTCTCGAAAACTTCGACGTCGATATTTCTCTTGCGAAGAAGCACTGCCCACAGCGAGCCCACTAAGCCCGCACCGATGATCGTCACTTTAGGATTCATGAATGACCTCTTTGAAAGTCTGTACCAAGCGGTAGATATCTTCAAAAGAGTTGTAAAGTGGAGCGGGTGTCGCGCGGATGATGTCAGGCTCGCGGAAATCGACGAAGGCACCTCGCTCGCGCAATTTACCCGCCCACGTGCGTGGTGAAGATTTAAAACGCAGGCACAGCATGGAGCCTCGCTGTGGCAGTGGCGGCGTGACCACTTCAACCAAACCTTTCAGTTCGGTATGGATTTGATTTTCAAAATAAGTGGTCAGCTGATCGCCTTTTTCGCGGAGTTTTTTCATCGTGGCCGCATCGAAAAGCTCCATCGAAGCACGTAGGCTCGCCAGTTGGAAAATCGGCGGATTGCTGAGCTGCCAAGCTTCGACCGTGGGAATCGCATCAAACTGCGGGCCCATTTTAAATCTTGTGGATTTGTTTTGCCCCCACCAGCCTTCAAAGCGCGGCAAGTTGCTTTGTCCCAAATGTTTTTCGTGCACAAATGCGCCGGCAATGCCGCCAGGGCCGGCATTGAGATATTTGTACGAGCACCAAACGGCGAAATCGACTTTCCAGTCATGCAATTGCAAAAACAGATTTCCTGCGCCGTGAGCTAAGTTGAAGCCCGCGACCGCGCCCACGCTGTGAGCACGCTCGGTGATTTTTTGGAAGGGGAAGCATTGACCTGAGAGGTAGTTGCAATTTCCCAGCATGACTAGGCTCAGAGACTCGCCGAGCTCGGTGATTTTTTGCAGCAGATCTTCTTCCCGAAGATGAGCTTCACCGTCACGAGGTTTGATTTCAACAATGGCTTCGCGCGGATCAAAGCCGTGAAAGCGCGCTTGCGAATCGACAGCGTACTTATCAGAAGGGAAGGTGTTGCTTTCAATCAAGATTTTAAAACGTGTTTTAGTCGGTCGATAAAAACTGACCATCAGCAAATGCAGATTCACTGTCAGCGTGTTCATGGCAACGACTTCTTCGTTCTTTGCGCCCACAAGCCGCGCAAAACTCGCGGTGATGTTTTCATGATAGGGGAGCCAAGGATGATCGCCTTCGAAATGTCCTTCAACGCCGTATTTGCCCCAGGCCTTGAGCTCCTCCTGAATGTAGTCGCCGGCTTTTTTCGGCATCAGTCCCAGCGAGTGGCCGGCAAAATACATCGGTGCTTGATTTGTTTTCGTCTCAGGAAAAACAAACTCTTCGCGGAATTTTTTTAAAGAATCTTTTTGATCAAGGTTGCGGGCATTTTCGAGAGACATTGACTAGCGTCCTTTCACAGAAACAGAAACAGGTGGAAGAGCATCAACCTTCAAACTCACTTGCATGCCAGGCTTTAACATTTCGGCAACAGTCGCAGCGCCTGCCAGGACGATGCTACCTTTTTTCAAAATCTGCCCGCGTTCAGCCAGCAGTGAGCACAATTGAACAACCGAAAGAACCGGGTCACCGGAAATATCTTTTGAGACGCCGGTTTGAACGACCTTTTCATCCACGGACATTTGCATTTCTAAGTTGAGTAAATCGAGATGCTTAAAATCTTTCAGCCACGGGCCGATCACAAAATGCGACGATGAGGAATTGTCAGCAATCACATCTTCCATCGAGAAGTATTTAAACTCCGTATAGCGTGAATCCAAAATTTCAAGCGCGCTCGCAATGCCACCACAAGCGGCAAGGGCCTGCTCGCGGGTTATATTGCCAGAAAGATCTTGCGTGAGTAAAAACGCTACTTCGGGTTCGATCTTAGGATGAATGGAGTGACTCATATCAAAAACTCCTTGGTCGCTCACTTGCATTTTATCCGTGAGGAAACCGTAAAGAGGCGAGTCCAAATTCATCTGCCGGCGCTTGGCCTCCGAAGTCAGGCCCATTTTCCAACCGACTTGGGCCTCGCGGCCTTCGAGGTGTTTTTTGAGTTGCAATTCTTGAATCTGATAGGCTTCGCTGCGGGAAAAGGCCGGCACCTCTTTGCTAATTTGTCCCACGGGAGTGCTGTGAACTCTGGCTCCATGCAGCACGTTGGCGCACTCAGCGGCATTTATCTGACCGTCTTTTGTCAATTTCTCTTTCGTCATTGAAACCTACCTTGTAGAATGGCGGCCTTGAGACTATCTCGATGTGAAGTGAGAGGCAAGATTGGAAATTATTGATATCACTCCAACCATCAACTCTCGTCTGGCGGTGTTCCCAGGGGATACACCGTTCAGCGAAGAGTTTTTGATGAGCACAGATCAGGGACAGCACCTGAGTCTTTCGAAAATCACCACCACCGTGCACTTAGGCGCGCACACCGATGCGCCCAACCATTACGCACCTCGTTCCCCAGGTATCGGCAGTCGTTCCCTCGAGTATTACCTGGGTAAAGCCCAGGTCATCGAGATTTCATTGCCCCGCGGCTCGCGTCTGCGAGTGGCGGACCTTAAAAATAAAAAAATTCAGGCACCGCGAGTTTTGTTTAAAACCAAATCCTTTCCCAACCCTTACCAGTGGAATGACGATTTCAACGCGCTTTCGGCCGAGCTAGTTCATTACTTGCATGAAAACAAAGTGATCTTGGTCGGCATTGATACGCCTTCGATCGACCCGGCTCCGGATCAAACTCTCGAGAGCCATCTAGCAGTGCATAGCCACGATATGGCGATTTTGGAAGGCATTGTTTTAGATCACGTTCCTGAGGGGATTTACGAGTTGATTGCCTTGCCACTCAAAATAGAAAACGCGGATGCAGCCCCGGTGCGGGCGGTTTTGCGGACGATGGAGACTTCGCGATGAAAAAGATTTTAAATTACATCAATGGCGAATTGCGCGAACCGAAAAATGGAAAATTTTTGGATAATGTGAACCCGGCGACAGGCCAGATCTATTCTCAAGTTCCTGACTCCAATGAGGCCGACGTGCTTGAAGCCATCAGCGCCGCCGAACGCGCGTTTCCGGAATGGTCACAAACTCCGGTCGAGGTTCGCGTGCAGTATTTGCGCAAAATCGCCGCGAAGATCGAAGAAAAACGCAATGCTTTAGCCATCGCTGAGTCCATCGACAGCGGCAAGCCGGCGAAGCTCGCGGAGTCTCTAGATATCCCGCGCAGTCAGTCTAATTTCGAATTTTTTGCGGATGCCATGACTCAGTTTCATGGCGAGACTTTTCAGACTGAAAATCGTGCACTCAATTACGTGACCTACAGTCCTCTAGGGGTGGTGGCGTGCATTTCGCCGTGGAATTTGCCGCTGTATCTTTTCAGCTGGAAAATCGCGCCGGCCCTCGTTGCTGGCAACACCGTCGTCGCGAAACCTTCGGAGCTCACGCCAATGACTGCATATCTACTCAGTGAGATCGCGATCGAAGTCGGATTGCCGAAGGGAGTGCTCAATATCCTTCACGGACGCGGGCCCTCGGTCGGTGCGCCCCTTGTGAATCATCCGGCGATTAAGGCCGTATCCTTTACTGGCAGCACCGCTACTGGCCGAAGTATTGCTGAATCCACGGCGGGAAGTTTTAAGAAAATCTCTCTCGAGATGGGCGGGAAGAATGCCAACATCGTTTTTGCTGATTGCGATTTCGATAAAGCCGTCGACATGACCGTGCGGTCGAGCTTCTTGAATCAGGGACAGATTTGCCTCTGTGGTTCGCGCATCTTCGTTGAAAAGTCGATTTACGAAAAATTTAAAACAGCCCTCGTGGAAAAAGCCTTGAAACTAAAACAGGGAGATCCGCTGAAGCCTGAAACCGATCAAGGCGCTGTCGTCTCAGAAGATCATCAGAAAAAAGTTTTGTCCTATATCGAGCATGCGAAACAAGAAAACGCCAAAATTCTCTGCGGTGGTAAAAAAGCCGAGATGAGCGCTGAGCTCGCCAAAGGCTATTTCATTCAGCCAACTTTGATTGAAGGCCTATCGTATCAGTCGAAAGTGAACCAAGAAGAAATTTTCGGCCCGGTCGCAACACTCACGCCTTTCGAAACTGAAGAAGAAGTTTTGAAAATGGCCAATTCAACAAAGTACGGCTTGGCTGCGAGCGTGTGGACTCAGGATCTCAAACGCGGCCACCGTATCGCGAGGAATATTGAAAGCGGTATTGTTTGGGTCAACACTTGGATGCTACGAGATCTGCGCACACCCTTTGGTGGGGTGAAAGAGTCGGGCGTCGGTCGCGAAGGCGGTAAGCACGCTCTGGAATTTATGAGTGAAGTTAAAAACATCTGCATAGGATTGGAGTAAACCATGTCGGAATCCAAAGATTCATTGAGAGCTCCGGAGCCCGTCGGCCATTATCCTCACGCCCGCGTCGTCGGAAATTTATTATTTTTATCCGGCGTCGGCCCGCGCGAGCGCGGCACGAAAGTGATCCCTGGAGTAGAGCTCAACTCCGATGGCAGCATCCGGTCTTACGATATTGAAAAACAATGTCACAGCGTTTTTAAAAACGTCCGAGCGATTCTTGAAGATGCAGGTTCTAGCTGGGAAAATCTTGTCGATGTCACTGTTTACCTGACGAATATGAAGGCGGACTTTCCCACTTACAACCGCTTATGGGCTGAGTATTTTAAAAGCAATCCTCCGTGCCGCACGACTTTAGAAATCAATGCACTGCCAACGCCGATTGCGATCGAGCTTAAATGCGTTGCCGTGATGGATCCAAAGAAGGGAATGTAAAAATGCAGAAGGCATTTAATTTCAAACAGTGGATCGAAGAAAATCGGCATCTCTTAAAGCCGCCAGTGGGTAACAAAGTTGTGTGGAAAGATCGCGAGTTTATCGTCATGGTTGTCGGCGGTCCGAACTCACGCACCGATTTTCATGTCAATCAGAGCGAAGAATTTTTCTATCAGCTCGAAGGCGATATGGTCTTAAAGGTCATCAACGAAAATGGTGTGATGGAAGATATTTCGATCGCCGCTGGGGATATTTTCTTGTTGCCGCCAAACACACCGCACTCGCCCCAGCGGGCGGCGGCTTCCGTAGGCCTTGTGATTGAACGGCGTCGCCGTGAAGGGGAGCTCGATGCGCTTCAGTGGTATTGCGAAAAGTGCAACACGAAACTCTACGAAGAGATTTTCAAATTGACGAATATCGAGACTCAATTCCCGGAAGTATTTGAGCGCTATTACAACAGCGAGCACACTCACTGTAAAAAATGTGGCCACGTGAATGGCCGAAAGTGGTCGAATGTCTAAGCAACTCAAAATTGATATTCACACCCACATTCTGCCGCCGGAGATACCAGACTTTAAGAAAATGTTTGGATACGGTGGCTTTATTCAATTAAAAGAATGCCCGGGATGTGCAGATGTCGATATGGTCGATGACTCCGGTAAGTTTTTTCGCCGGATTCAGCAAAACTGTATTAATCCCGAGATAAGAATTCAAGAATGTGATCAACATCATGTGCATGTTCAAGTGCTCTCGACAGTGCCGACGATGTTTAACTATCACATTAAGCCAAATGACGGCCTTGTCGTCGCAAAACACCTCAACGATCACATCGCTCAAGTTGTGAAAGGGCAACCACGCCGCTTTGTCGGTTTGGCGACAGCGCCCTTGCAAGATCCAAAACTCGCAGCCATCGAAGCGGAACGCTGTATTCACAAACTCGGCTTTAAAGGTTTTCAAATCGGCTCGCATGTGAATGACTGGAATCTTTCAGATCCAGCCCTCTATCCGTTTTATGAAGCCTGCGAAGCGCTCAATGCGCCGTTGTTCGTGCACCCATGGGATATGCGCGGGCAAGATAAAATGCAAAAGTACTGGCTCCCATGGCTTGTCGGTATGCCGATGGAGACATCGCTCGCGATCAGCTCGATGATTTTTGGTGGAATCTTTCATAAGTTCCCGAAACTGCGCGTGGCTTTTGCTCACGGGGGCGGAGCTTTCCCGTTCACCATCGGCCGCATTCAACACGGCTTTGAAGCGCGGCCGGATCTGTGCGCTGTCGACAATCAAGTAGCGCCCAAAGAGTATTTGGGGCATTTTTACCTCGACAGCCTTGTGCACGATTCAAAAGCACTCAAGTATCTCGTAGAGCTTGTTGGCGCAGAAAAAATCTGTCTGGGAACGGATTATCCATTTCCCCTCGGTGAGCTGAATCCAGGGAAGCTCATTGAAGAAACGTTCCCCGGCGACACAAAAACAAAAGAATGGCTTTATTCTAGGTCGGCATTGAATTGGCTCGGAATGAAAGCAGAAGATTTTCAATAAAGGAACACGCGATGGATTTACAGCTTAAAAATAAAAGAGCCCTTGTGATGGGAGCCTCCACCGGAATTGGCCGTGCGATTGCGGAAGTGTTGGTGCAAGAAGGTGCAACGGTCACAATTTGTTCACGCAGTCTTGATAAATTGCAAAAAACAGCGCAGGAAATCGGTGCGAAACATTTCTTCACTTGTGATCTCAGCAAAGCCGGTCAAGCGAAAGCCGTTGTTGAAAAATCCATTGCCGCCATGGGCGGGGTAGATATCTTAGTCACGAATACCGGTGGGCCGAATAAGGGAAACTTTGCGGATATTTCCGAGACTCAGTGGCAGGAAGATTTTCAGAGTCTGTGGATGAGTGTCGTGGAGTCACTAAAGGTAGCACTACCGCAAATGAGGGAAAATAACTACGGTCGCGTTTTGCTAGTCACATCTTTGGCGGCAAAGGAACCACTCAACGGACTTACGACTTCAAATGGTCTCCGTGCAGGACTTACAGGTTTAAGCAAGTCCATCGCCAATGAATATGCGCCGTTTGGCGTTACGCTCAATTTGCTTTTGCCAGGCTACACCAGCACCGATCGATTGAAAGAGTTAAAGCTCACGGATGAGCGTATCAAACAAATGGTTCCAGCAGGACGTCTTGGCGACCCCCGAGAACTCGCGGATTTAGCGGCGTTCCTTGCATCACCACGCGCTGGATATATTACGGGTCAAAGTATTCTAATAGACGGTGGCGTGACTCGGGGGCACTGAGATTCCCTACGAATAAAGCTAAGGCTATAATTTTGCATGGCGATCCAACGTATACATGATTTTTGACAAAACCGGCAAACTTGGAGTTCGTTGCTGGCATTCAATGAAACGAATGGTGGAAAGGCTCAGCTCAGTTAATTCGGCTAAAGCTTCTTGTGAAAGTTGAGCTTCCTTACGTTTCTTCGCAATCTTTAAAGCAATCGATTTGATCGCGGCTTTCACACATGCCCGGTCGCTGTTACTTGAAAATTGATATTGCTCGAAATCAGGACCATTTTTTTATAATTCGTTTTCTTTTTTGCCATCTGGTTAAGATCTTCTAGATATACCCTAAGTACCATATACCAAGAGTAGATGGGTATTTAGAGTTGATCTATTTATTAAATGGCGATTCGAACAACATGTAAATAAATTTTGTTTGATGTTACTCTGTTTTTAACCGAATAAGTCTTGAGTTCTTGAGGCACGCTTGAAGATAAAAAGTACGGGCTTGGATATAGCGAATCTAAGCCTGGATTCAAACCTTGGAGTCGTATTCCGATTATCTATTATATCTCTTTTTGGGAATTGCTCCACATATGTAGAGGAGTATTTGTGAAAAATATTTTACTCGTTGAAGACGATGACCTTTTCAGAGCTGCTTTAAAAAACATTCTCTCTAAAAAATACCAGGTTTTCGAGGCCTCAAATGGAAAAATGGCTCGTGATTTATTGGCTATGAGCGACGTGCATTTAATTATTTCTGATATTCAAATGCCTCACTTCACGGGCTTAGATCTCCTGGAGTGGGTTCATAACTATAAACCGATTCCACTTATTTTGATGACAGGTTTTTTGAATATTCTTGATAAACAAAAGGCCCATGATCTGGGCGCCGCCGATTTTTTGACAAAACCCTTTAAAGAACAAGAGTTGTTTGAAAAAATATCTAAAATATTGGGTGAAGAGAAGAAAAAAGAACATGAATTCATTTCAAGAGGTTCCATTGATCTTGATAAGCAGTTTTGCAAATTGCCGATCGAGGATTTTATTGCCGACAAGGAAACTGAGCACGAGATTTTTATCCGCATGTCTGCCGCAAAGTATATTAAAATCGTTCACAAAGGCGATAAGATTTCAGTTGATAAGATCAAAGCGTTTAAGGAAAAAGGAGTAACTCATCTTTTTATCCGTCAAGAAGACTTTTCCAAACTTGTTGGTTTTACGGTTCTTGTTTCAAAGGCGGTATCCAGTAGCGGCCAAGTAGATAAAGCAAAAAAATGCGTTTTATGAAATATACCGGCGAAATGATTATGCAGCAGGCGTATGTATCGGGTACGGATGAGGCGCTCTTTAGAAACGCCAAAGACTTTCTGACGACAAGCATGGATGTTTTGACTGAGGATGAAGAGACCTTCACTTTACTGAGCCTGTTGAGCAATCATACTGATTATCTTTATGCCCATAGTTTGGGTGTAAGTATGTTTTCTGTAATGATAGCTAAACAGCTTGGTTGGCAATCGCCGCAAACCTTGTTTAAACTTTCTTTCGCCGGGCTATTTCATGATATTGGAAAGAAGGAAATTCCGGCAGAGGTTCTGCAAAAACCAAGATCAACCTTGACACAGCAGGAGCGATCTTTGCTTGAAACTCATACTACGAGAGGCATGGAGATCTTGCAATCGCTCAAGACTGCACCGACAGAAGTGATTCAAACGGCCTACGAGCACCACGAAGATATTTTGGGGCAAGGATTCCCACAGGGAATTGGCAAACATAAAATTCACCCTTTTAGTTTGATTGTGTCGGTGGCAGATATTTTTTGTGAATACACTATTCAGGGACCTCAAAATTCTGCGCCCCGGTCCGCGCCCGAGGCGATTCAGACTATGAGAACATTTAAGCTTGCATCTATCGACTCCCAAGCATTTGAGGCCCTGGCTAAAGTTGTCATCTCCTTAAAGGATAGCAAGTGAAAACTGATCCCAAAGACTGTGCTTAGACCAAGAATGAAAGAAAATCACTACGGTCGTATTCTGATGGTGACGTAGCTCGCAGCGAAAGAGCCGCTGAATGGTCTCACCACTTCGAACGGCCTGCGGGCGTGACTCGCGGGTATTAGAGCTCAGGTTTAATTGGTGAGGCTGATTTGTATTTTTGTTCTTACGAAATCAAAAAAAATCCTGAGCGTTTTTTTACAGGGGCTTTGATAGTGGAGAAAGAAGCCACTGCTTAACAATTTTCTTAGCCAAGATCGATTTCTCTTCCAGTGTTAAGAGCTGTTTCAGGAATTGAACTTAGCTCATTTTTCCATTCATCAAATTCTTTTTTGCTATATACGAAAATATCCGCGGAAACGCCGAACTTATTTAAAATAAAAGAGCGAGCTTTGATTTCAGCCGTGTGACGATTTTTAAGGCCCGGAACGACTATAACAAAAATCATCAATATAAATTTTCATATTTTATCGATCAAAATATTTCTGTACTCGATTGTCTTTAGAGTAAATGGTCTGCTACCGTTATTGTATGAGCACAATCAAAATCAAGGCCTTTACCGATTTGAATAAAGAAACCCTCATGCTGATTCACGAATTTGAAACCGCTGTTTTCAGCGCGCCCCTGGGCGTGCTCGAGATTGAGCGAGAGCTTCAGTCTAAATTCAGCTTGTTGACTCTCGTGGCCTACATCAACGAGGTTCCCTGCGGATATAAAATCGGTTACGAGCAATCCGCAAAACGTTTTTATAGTTGGGTCGGTGGGGTTTTGCCAGCGCATCGCGGGCAGGGTGTAGCCAAGACTTTGATGAAGCAGCAACATGATATGGTCAAGAGTAAGGGATATCAGTACGTCACGACTCAGACCAAAAATGAATTTAAAGACATGCTGATCTTGAATCTGAACTCCGGCTTCGATGTGATCGGCGTGCGCCAAAGCTTGGGTTCGCCAAGCCCGGCAATTTTATTAGAGAAAAAGCTTTGAAAAAGCCGCTTCTTTATTGAGTGAGATCTTAAATCCGGTCTAGACAGCACTTTGTTGGTTACCTATGCTATTAGCGTGGGGGATAGATGAAATTTTTATTTTTGCTAGGCTTTGGTCTTTTGTTGGGTTGCCAAAAAACTGAGGAAGTAAAAGTTCCGGTTCAGATGGTGCCGGTCAAACCTTCTTCAGAGTATCCGAAGAGCGTAGAGTCCAAAGACCGCATGATTGTGTCTCTGTGGTATGTCGATAGAGACGCCGATACAGCGATGAAGAGCGTTGAAAAAGAATTCCCAATTGGAAAATATGTCGTCGAGGCGGACTCCAGTTTAGATTATCGCGAATACACGGTGGAGGATCAGGAAAGTGTTGTGCTCATCCGAGTAACGCCGAGTAAAGACAGAATTTCGAATATCTTTTATAGTGACTGGCTTGTTGGAAACATCGGCAAAAACTATAGAGTGGAAATGCACTATTTCGACAGAAAATCTCAGGGCTATCCCGCAAGCATGAACTTCGCCAAAGACAATGGTGTGATGACCGGGAAGCTCATTATGGGAGAGCACTCAAGCTATTTTGATATTGAGAGTAGACCTATGCTCGATCCCGTTAAGAATCGGCAGCTGACAATCAGTCGGGTGAGTGTCTCCATCGGTTTCTTCAATTAACTTAGAATAAAGTCTCGCCCCGCCATCCTGCCGCAAAAAGTGGAATGATCTCATCTTCCGTGTCATAGATAATTTGCACTAAGCTCGAATCAATCTGACGATTGCTATCCGGCTCGACAAGTTCATTCATCGAAAAACCTCCGATATTGCGCTCGACTCGGACCGAGAGATTTTTGCCTGTCAACGTTGTCAGAGTCATCGCCGACATATCGGCGCCAGCCTCATAGACGCCTCCCAAAACGGCAGGTTGTTGGGGGTTGTATTGAGCATATTTAAAGATAAAGGGACCTCGGGTGGTCGCATGATAGCGGCCCTTCTTCGGTGTCAGCACAAAAACTTCACGGCTCTGATCATCAGATACCACAAGCTGAGTGACTTTGTTTTCAATCACGAACTCGGACTTGATTTTACCGACCGCATCGCGACCGGTGAGGAGTTTGAAATTATCACGACGTTTGCTGACGATCGTGCCATTTTCTCGGTTCTCGGATCCCAAAACTCCCACCTGCTTGAAATCACACAAAGAGCAAACGCGCAGCTCGCGCCGCTGGTCAATTTGACGGAGAGTTTTTTGGCGAACTTCGGCAGCGAGAGGGCTCGCGCCGATTTTTAGACCGCGCGCGAATTCCTCATCCATAATAGTGCCACTGACATGGGCGTTTCCATAAATATGTCCGACTTCGTGTAAGAGCGCGCCTTCGACGGTGTCAGGCACCGACCAGTCGGGAAATCTCTTGCCCGCCATGTGGTCGTAGCCCAAAAATTCTTGTGGTGCGATCCAGACGAAACCTTTGCCCCAGAGTTGGACGGCATCGTAGCTTGTGCGGACCGCGAAGGAAACGGGCCGTGAGTATTTTTTTACATACTCGGTCACTTGCTTATCCATGGTGCCAAATTTGAAAACTAAATCTTCGTCACCTTTGCAGCTCGAGGCGATATCGATATTCTGTGGATAAAACTCAGCCCCTGCTCGCGGTCGAATATCTTTTGCTTTGAGATAATCATTCCACGTATCAAAGGCTGATTGAATGCTGTAGACAATGCGGGCGCGGGGAACGATCTTTTCAAAAGCCTTTTCGACTTTGTAGCAGATCTTCAGCGTGCGATGGTGTTGGTAAAACCAAGCACTGCCGTCTTGATATTGGAAATTTTCAGCGCCATTGCCGACTTCTTTGACGCCGCCCAAAGATCCCGAGCCAATAAATGTTGAAAGTAAAATGAAGAAAAACTTTTTCATAATTTGTTCCCCTTTTCGTCGAGTGGAAAAAATTGAACAGATAGACAGTAAACACGATTTTTATTTTTAGATTTATTGAGCTTCGCCGCTAAAGCGCGACGAAATTTTTTGATTTCCGCTTGAACTTCAGCCAAATCCTCTTCGGCTACAGCCAAAGTTGTCGCCGAAAAATCTCGCTCCGTCACCGGTACTTTGAGTAGAGCCTGATCGGCTTTTGTCAGAATTTGCCGATGATGTTTGCGGATTTCTGAAGACGGAATCCCCGAGGGAGTCGCTAGGACCGCATCCGTCTGATACCACTGGCCGTCTTTATTCTTTTTTAGCAGTCCGAAATCCACCAAACGCTGGATGGCTTCGCTTGTTGTTGTGCGATCAAGGCCAAGGCGCGAAGCGATCCAATTCACTTCTGAGCGAAAACCCGAGACTTCAGTAAGCTCTAAGATCGCGAAGTGATACCAGTCCGCAATAATTTTAAAGCTTTCGAGAGAGAGCTCACTAAAACGCAGGCTAGTGCTACTCTGCTTTAACTGCGTTTGTGCTTCCAAGCGTTGGCGCGGACTTCTTGCATGCTTGGCGATGACCATCTGAATGAAGACCTCCGCTTCATCCGAGGTAAGCCCAAGCTTCGGTATAAGCTTTTGTGCTGAGGTCTCTGAAAGCCCGCACTTGCCACGTAAAATTTCCGAAAGCTTCGGCGCTGCAAGGCCCAGATCGCGAGCATAGGCCCGCAGCGAATACTGTGGATTGCGTTGTCGTCTTAAATCGAACTCAGAAAGTAAAAACCGCTGATATCCCTGCGTTTCGTTTGCCATGAACGAGTTGTAGGGGAAGGGGCGGGATCCCGTCAAGAGCTCAGGTAACAAAGCGTTACTTGATGGTACTTGGGCTCACAAAAGGGGGAATCTTCCATAATCTTGGGGGGGACTATGTAGAAATTAGCCGCATTTTATTATGCGCGGGCTACATTTTTACCGGTTGGCTCATTCTTAGTGAAACCGCCCTCATTTATGGCTATAGTCGGCGGCATGAAAACACTAAAGTCAAGACTCGTTTCGTTGCCTTGGGTTCTTAGTCTCTTCACCTTTGCTTTTGCGGGCGCCTCGACGCCTCTAGACCATTTAATCGTGACTCCGCTGGATAAGCATCAAACCATCATCAAAGCTATCGGTCTTGCCACAAAGACCATCGAACTCGTGAACTTTCACTTGTCGGATCGGGATGTGGTGACGGCTTTGACGGATGCGAGCAACAGGGGAATCCAGATCCGCATGATCTTGGATTCCGGCACACTGTCTCGCAATGCCACCGCTCAAAAAATCGTCGCGAATTTAAAACAAGCCAACATTCAAGTAAAGCCGAGCACATCCAAGTTTACGATCACACATCAAAAAAGTCTTGTGATCGACGACGCGACCGCCTTTGTAACGACCATGAACTTAGTGACGACGTCCGCGGTGACTCGTGATTTTGGAATCGTAACGGAAGATCCAAGTATCATTGCCGAGATGGACTCTGTTTTCAACACCGACTGGGCGAACGCGGATACCAACGACGATCAAACTCCGACGTTGTCAAATCCACGCTTGTTGTGGAGTCCCATCAATTCTTCGGAGAAGCTTGTGGCTTTGATTAAGTCAGCGAAATCGACGATCGACCTCGACGTTGAAAGCTTTGGTGATCATGAAGTGCAAGATGCCTTGGCGGAGCGGGCTGCCAACGGTGTGAAGGTCCGCACGATCACGCCGGGCTGCATTTCTGGAGATACACCTTTGCGCAACCGTCCTTACTTAGATACTTTGGCGCAATCAGGTGTCCAAAACCGTGTAATGACGGCCGTGTCTGACGAAACCCATCCTTACATGCATGCAAAGATGTTGGTCGTGGATCAAAAGATCTTCTACGTGGGTTCAGAGAACTTCTCGTTCAACTCTTTGACGAAAGCGCGCGAGTTGGGAATCATCACCGAAGACGGCCAGATGGCTCAGCAAATAGAGGCGGTCTTTAATCAGGACTGGAGCAATGCTGTGACCCCTGATCAAGTGACCCAAGACCAATGTGACAAGATCAACGCCGCTGCTAAAGTGCTCTCGGGCGCAGCGGCTCAATAGGGACGGCTTACTACCACAGGTCGCAGCGATTCGCAGGTGCCATGCGGGCTCCCGTTTTACACTGAAAATCTCGAGCAAACTCGGGACGATTCATCATCACCGCATTTACGCGGAACTCCGCTGGTGGATGAGGATCGTTGATCATCTGCCAACGCAAAGCTTGCTCCGTGTATTTCGAACACCAGCTTTGCGCATACGCGATCCAATACTGTTGGCGTTCGGAATATTTGCCGAGCCACTTGGGAACTTCAGGGCGCTGGGAGAGGATCTTTTCCAAGACCATGTAGCCCAGCTTCACGCCACCTTGGTCTGCTAAGTTTTCTTCGAGAGTCTGCTGGCCATTCACATTCAAGCCGACCGATGCAATTTTATAAGCATTCGCCTGTTGAACATAGCACTGTGCTTTTTGATCGAATTTCGCTTCGGTGTCTGGTGACCACCAATTTTTTAGATTTCCTTGGCTGTCATACTTGCTGCCTTCGTTGTCAAAGCCGTGAGTTAGCTCATGGCCGATGGTTCCCCCACCGAAAGCGCCATAGTTCGCACCATCACTGGCGGTCAAATCCAAAGAAGGTGGCTGCAAAATACCGAATGGGAATACAAACTCGTTATTCGAGCGATCATAGTAAGCGTTCACTTCCCACGGCATCATGCCCCATTCCGTCTTATCAACGGGTTGTCCAATCTTCGCCATGTCACGGTGATTTTCAAACGCAGTTATATTCATTGCATTGGCAAGATAGTTGTCTGGAACCACCGTCAACGAACTGTAATCACGGAAAACTTCGGGAGCTCCCACTTTACGAGACACTGTTTGAGCTTTCGCAACGGCTTGGCTTGCTGTCGCGCCATCAATCCACGCACCAACGCCGGTGCTGAGCATTCCCAAGTCTTCAATGAATATTTGCTTAATATTGTCGATCATGTCATTGGCTTTGACTTTAATCGCATCGCCGTCAAAAGTTTTTACGTAAGCTTCGGCCAAAGCATAGCCCAAAGAATTTTCGGCCGCTTGCGTGCACAGCTTCCAGCGTGGCAACATCGCCGTTGTGCCTTTCATGTAAGCGTTCCAAAATGCAAACGAGGCTTGCTCAAAACTTCCACCCATTTTATCAGCTGCATTATTCATAACAAGCCAAATGAAATAATAATCGCGATCGCTGTGACTGAGGCCACTCAAAACTTGATCCAGGTTTGTGAAAAACTCAGGCTCATCCACATTTAAAACACCGGTCGTAAAACCGCGCGCTTGAAAATAGAGATCCCAGTTGAAGTGCGGCATTAAGTTTTTTAAATCTTCCACGCCCATCACATGGTTCACTTTGTCGGGATCGCTTTGATCAATGACTGAGTAAGCCTTTGAAGCTAACTGCGTTTCAATTTGCAAAATACGTTGCGCGATTCTTTGCGCATGAGCATCTCGTGCACCAATCAAGACAAACAATTTTGTGATGTACGCGACATACTTTTGGCGAACCTCGACAGACTTCGCGTCGGTCTCAAGATAATAAGCTGGGTTCCCGAGCGCCATACCACCTTGAGAGATATCGCCTAAAACCCGCGACGAATCGTTGTAGTCCTGCATAGAGTAGAAATTAAAAAGAACTCCCACACCATTTTTATGTAAATCTGCGACCAAAGCCGCCAACTGATCTGCATTGCGGGATTTTTGAATTTGTATGATTTTCGTTTTAAGCAAAGACAAAGCCGCTGCTTTGTTTTGATCGGCGTTCATGCAACTGGTATAAAAATCCGCGAGCTTCGTTGCATAGGTTGCTGGAATTTGAAAATGGCCTTTTGCATAGGAATCCAAAATCTGATTTAAGCGCACGTCGACCAAATCATCCATTGGTGTGGTTTGACGGCTGATGCCTTTTTTCTCTGGCGGAATCTGGGTTTGATCCATCCAAGTTCCGCAAGAAAACTCATAAAAATCATCGCAAGGATCCACGGATTCTTTTAAAGCTGTTTCATCGACAATTTTTGGAAAAGAAGGCGTCGTCGCTAAAGCCAGGTTGGAAAGAAGGAACGTTAAAACTAAAGAACTTAACAGACGCATAGGCCCCCCACAGACCGTCAGTGTTACATCACTTTGATGTTTCTAGACAAGAATTTATAAAAGACTTTTTGGCACCATCAAGGGAGTCCTTGCAAAAGGCAGTCCATATAAAGAGGTCCTGACTTAAAAACAAAAGCCCCTGCAGTGTGCGGGGCTTTCCTTATACTTTAGAACACCCAGCGGGCGGAGCCACCGACAAAGGCATAGGCGGCTTCTTTGATTCCTGTATCTTTGAGATTGATATGTTGATAGTAGTTCAATTGCGGAATCAACTCGAAATTATTATTGACTGCATGTCGAATAGATAATTCATATCCTAGCAAATCCGATCCTGTACTTTCTGTCGTGCTGGTGCCAGATTCATTCACAGACTTCGTGCCGTAGGTACGGATATTGGCAATCGCAAAGTTCAGGTTGTGGACTTGTTCCAACTCAATAAAAATGCGAGTTTGCAAAGAGTCGCCATTCGAAACTGTATAGTCCGTCACAATACCAGACGTAGATTCAAGCTGTTCTTTGCCATCGAGTTTGTCTGTATATTCGACGGAAGCTCCCATTTTAATGAGAGAGACGGGTGCGACCACGGCAACAGATGCAATGTTAGCATCTTGTCCTGAAGCCATATTTGTTTCCATTTCTTCATTTGAAATCGATTTCGATTTTCGTTTATCAGGGCTGAAAGAATGGCCCAGGCTCCAATACAAAGTCGCTACTGGGAACTCATAGTTCCCTTTATATTTCAAAACAATATCGGACATCCCCGTATTTGTCGTCTTGTAAGTCGCGACATCAAGGCCATTCATGTAAGTGGACTTGAATGTCAGAGACGAATAGCCGGTTTCCACTCCCATTGCATGATTGTCCGTCAAACCATAATAATATTTAAACTGGGTGATAGCGCCGCTCCCATAATTCATGAGAGATACATCGTTTTCCATTTTATAACTGGCACCGATATAAGACAGTCCCGGACTGAATTCGCTTTGGCCCGCGAGAGGTGCCAGAGTTTGCGTTGTCCCCATTTTTGCTGAAGCAGCAGAAGCCGCCAACATCATCGTCATTAACATCATTTTTTTCATATACAATCTCCTTGTTTCAAACATTTATTTTGATGAAATTAATGGAGATGAATTTAAGTGAAGCCGCAGGGGCTTCATAGATTGAGTTAGTGAATAATAAGCCAGAAAATTTACTTTTTAGTAAACAGGTAAAACTTGCAATGTATTTAGTTTTTTTGTCTGTTGACAACCGGATGATCCTTGTTAGCCTTGATCTATGACAAATAAATTATCTCCATTTTCAGGGCTCCTTATGGGAGCTTTTTCATTGCTGTTCTCGGGATGTGCGATTCTTCATCATGTCCAAGTTGGCCAAATTGACAACCGGACGGACACAGTCACTGCGATCCCTTTTGAAATCTTGATGAGCGAGGCCGGCGTTTCTACCCAAGAAATCGGTGCTATCGCCCGTTCAGCTAACACCAAACAAGGCGATCAAGCGGCCGGTATCGCTGAGATCATTGCTTTATTTCAAATGGGGCCTCGCACAGGCAATCCCGTCTACAGCGAGCGGTATGCGGAGAAACTCATTTATGAAATTCATCAAAAATGCCCGACAGGACGTGTGACGGGTTTGATGTCTATCCGCGAAATGCGCAAGTACCCGGTGATTTCAGGCGAAATCGTGAAAGTCACCGGCTATTGCTTGAAAGACCGCACTTCCTCAAAAACAACCGCATCGACAACGAATTCAGGAGCTAGTTTATGATGTTCAAAAAAATGTTTTTTATTCTAATGGCCGTAGCCTTTACGGGTTGTGCGTCTGTGAATTCAGTGTCATTGACTCCAATTCCGGCAAACCGCAGTAAAGAAGTTCGTGCCGAGGTCAGCAGAACCATCTTTTTAGGATTTAACTTCGACAACGATTACATCAATCCGCTGGTAGACAATTTGAAAATGCAATGCCCGAACGGCGTGATCACAGGCATCCTGACAAAAGACGAAGTGATTAGTTATGTTCTGGTCTTCACTCGTCGTGTTGTTGCGACTGGCTACTGCAATCTTTCTCAAGTTTCAAAGGCTCAACAAAAACGCTCCAGCGCCTCTGAAGAACAAATTTTGGAGAACTAAGAATGAAGATCCAATTTTTGGCGCTAGGCGCTCTAATAGCACTCAGTGGCTGCGCTCACTCGGTCCACGAAGTTCACGTGTCTGATTTTATGCCGAAGAAATCAATTGAAGCCGGCGAAATGGTCAAGGGCCAAGCGGAGCAGTTTGTTGTCATGGGGTTCGTCGACAATACTCTTTACGTCGACCAAGCACGGGCGCGACTGATGCAAGCCTGCCCCCAAGGAGACATCACGGGAATTACGACTCAATTCTCAACCAGCCTTGGCTTTTTCTCATGGACTAACAAAATCCTCATGCAAGGATTGTGCATTAAGAACTGATCCCAGAGAACGTGCCTATTTAAATTAGCAAGACGATAACAAACAACTACCGATCGTAAATCTGAGCGTTGGCGGTAAATGTTCCCGTCCCACTCACATTGCCTTGAAAGATTTCGACTTTGATTTGTGAGGCTGACAGCATTTGCACAGAAAGAACCGCGGTCTGGGTGCCCGACACGGAAGTGTCGCCATTGCTTGAAACATAAAGGCGGTAGTCCACTTGGCCTGAAGCCTGAGTCACAGACGCAAAATCGGGGGCGCCGCCTTGTACAGCGTAAACCTTGGCGCCACCCTCAAGAGTTCCGCCGACGGAGATTCTTAAACCATGATTCGAAACATTGTAAGCAAAGGCTAACTGGTAGTCCGTCGAATCTAAGGCTTGATGCCCCGACAAGGCCCAGTCGCCCACGATGCTGCCGCTTTGATCGTAATCGATTTTTCCATCCTGAGTGGCGGCACCACTGACCGTGACTTTTCCATAAAGAGTCGTAGCCAGTGCCCCCGAGTAGTACTTCAGGGGAGAGTCCACATAAGATTGAGATTGCGCTAAGCACGTATTCAAAATTCCAGAGAGTGGAGTGAGGTTATAATTCACAACGCCAAAATCCACGGCCGAAGCCAAACCACTATTGGTGCCCACGGTCTGGCCCGCCGTGACGGTGCTGCCCACGCCAATCCCACCAGCAATATGCAAGTGATCGTAGTAATAATAAAAACTGTTATCCACTTTAATGACAATTTTGTAGTCCGTGCCTGCAGGCTGAGTAATAGCTGCGACAGTTCCTGCAGCAGCTGCAACCACAGTGTTGGCATCAGCCGTTGCACTGGTTGGTACGATATACATATGATCCGTCGGATAGACGTGTCCTGGGGGATTTAAATTTCCAAGTGGAGTGATGCTTGAGATAGAGCCCGTTGGAATTGGACTCGAAGTAAAAATGCCGGTGGTATTAAACCCCGCATTCGCACTTCCGGAAAAGCCAAGGACATCACAAGGATTTGCAGGCGCCGCATCGGACCCGCCCTTACCACTACAAGCCATCACACAAAAACTAAATGTGAGGCCTAAGAAAATTTGCGTTTGTTTCATAGAGTTATCTCAACCTAAGATTTAACTCAGGTCAAAGATGTCCGATGAAAAAAGTAGATTTCAAATAGATGAGTGAAAAGAATGTTTGGCGAACGTAAGCAGGTGGGTTTCGAACACGTTGCGGTGCGCTCATGGAACTAAACGATTATGTATGTTGTTTTTCCAAGGAGTTCACGTAGCATTTTAGGATCAGCAAAGGGGTTCTTATGTCATCCGTTCTTAAGGTCCTGAGTCCGTATTCTCAAGAAATCGTGGGCGAGTATCCAATCGATTCATTTTCCAGTGTCGGCGACAAAGTCTCTCGTTTGCACAAGGCGCAGACGCAGTGGCGGAAAGCTCCACTGAAAACCAGAGTCGAGGCCGTGCAAAGGGCCTTGGAGTATTTCTCGCAAAATAAAGCTGCGATTGCCAAAGATATCAGTTTGCAAATGGGACGGCCGATTTCTCAATCGCCGGGTGAAATCAACGGGCTCTTGGAGCGTGCCAATCACCTGTGCAGTGTGGCCGCCGTGGCTCTGGCGGAGGTGGCTTTACCGGAAAAGCCCAACTTTGAAAGAGCCATTGCGCGCGAACCCTTGGGCGTGATTTTTGTGATTTCAGCTTGGAACTATCCTCTTTTGGTCACGGTGAATTCCGTCGTGCCAGCTTTGTTGGCAGGAAATACCGTGCTCCTCAAACACTCGAGTCAGACGCCGGCCATCGGCCGCCATTTTGAAAAGGCCTTTCAACAGATGGCGGGATTTTCGGATCTTATTCACCAGGTGATCGTGGACCATGAAACCACTGGCAAAATTATTGAAGACCTCGATGTGCAGCACGTGGTGTTCACAGGTTCTGTTTCTGGGGGACAGCAAATCCTCAAACACACTGCCAAAAAATTTATGCAGCCGCAGTTAGAGCTTGGCGGTAAAGATGCGGCCTACGTGGCAGAAGATGCTGACATTGACGCAGCTGCCGCCACCGTTGTTGATGGAGCGATGTTCAACTCCGGTCAGTCTTGCTGTGGAATTGAACGCGCTTACGTTCATCGAAAAGTTTATGATCAGTTTATCCAACGCAGTCAGCAGTTGATCGCTGAATACAAATTAGGCGACCCTTTGTCTGAAGACACCAACTTGGGGCCTTTGGTTTCTGAAAAGGCCACTCGCTATGCGGAGTCGCAATTAAAAAATGCGGTGAAGAATGGCGCGAAAGTATTAGCTGGCGGAAATGTCAAAAAAGTCAGCGGCGGATTTTTCCTCGAGCCCACTTTGGTCGTCGACGTAAAGCAAAACATGGAGATCATGCAAGAAGAGAATTTTGCTCCCATCCTTCCGGTTTTTCCGGTCGACTCCTTGGAACAAGCCATTGAATTGGTGAATGACAGTCCGTACGGCTTGACCTCGGCGATCTTCACCAAAGACATCGCCAAAGCAAAGTTATTTGCAAAGGAAGTCAATACGGGCACTGTGTTTATGAATCGCTGTGATTACCTCGATCCCGCGCTGCCTTGGACAGGAGTTAAGAATTCAGGCTGTGGTTCGGCTTTATCGAACTTAGGATTTTTATCGGTTACTCGCGCGAAAGCTTTACACTTTAAGAAGGGCGTTTCATGAAAACTCCCCAGCGACCCTCTTCAGGTTTGAAGGAGCAAATTAAAGAAAAAATTTCGGCTTACAAAAAATCAGGTATCAACAAAGTCAAACTCGCTATCACTGACATCGATGGTGTGATGAGAGGCAAATACGTTTCGTTAGAAAAGTTTGAAAATATTGTCAACGGAACCGGCGGATTTTGTGACTGCGTGTTTGGCTGGGATATCAACGATGTCCTCTATGACAATGCGAAATTCACGGGTTGGCATACGGCGTATCCCGATGCGCTTTACAAGATCGACCTTCAATCCGAAAGAGTGATTCCAGATGAAAAAGTTCCTTTGTTCATTGCCGATTTCGTAGCGGCCGATGGTCAAAGCTCGCACGCTGTTTGCCCACGAAATGTTTTAAAGCGTGTCCTGCAAAAAGCTGAAGACATGGGCCTAGGTTGCAATTTAGCCTTTGAGTATGAATTTTTTGTGTTTGAAGAGACGCCTCATTCTTTGCGTGAAAAAAACTATCGAGATTTAAAGCCTTACACGCCAGGCATGTTTGGCTATTCAGTTCTGCGAAATTCCACTCAGTCTGATCTTTTTCAAGGATTGATGGATCACTTCGCCGCGATGAGTGTCGAAATCGAAGGATTGCACTGTGAAACCGGCCCCGGCGTGTTGGAAGCCGCGATCAAGTATGATTCAGCATTGGTTTCTTGTGATAATGCCACTATTTTTAAAACCTTTTCGAAAGTCTTTTTCCAAAAGCGTAATTTGATCGCGACCTTCATGGCCAAGCCCAATGTCAGCTTGCCAGGGGCTGGTGGACATATCCATCAATCTCTTTACGATGCCAAAACCAAAAAGAATCTGTTTTTTGATGCTGAACAAAAACATTCTATGAGTCCGATCATGCAAAGTTACGTTGCAGGACAAATGAAATATTTAAAAAGTTTCCTGGCGCTGGTCTCGCCGACCATCAATTCATACTCCCGTTTGGTGAAAGGCTTTTGGGCCCCCACGGCAGTGGGCTGGGGAGTGGAGAATCGCACCACGGCTCTGCGGGTGATTCCTGGATCTGAAAAATCTCAGCGGGTTGAGTTCCGCGTGGCTGCTGCCGATGCCAATCCCTACTTAGCTGCCGCGGCGGTTTTAGGTGCGGGTTTGCTGGGAGTGCAAGAGAAATTAAAACTCGGTTCTCCTTTAGTGGGAAATGCCTATGAAGCCCAAGATAAACTTCCCCCGGAACAGCAGCTGCCAAATAATCTAGCCGAGGCAGCTGACAATTTGGAAAAATCGAAGGTCGCGCGGGATCTTTTCGGTGCTGATTTTGTCGAGCACTTTGTGATCTCACGTCGCTGGGAAGTGCGGGAGTATCAAAAGGCCGTGACCGATTGGCAGCTTCAGCGCTACTTCGAAATTATTTAGGTTTAATTTTACGATTGAGATTCAAATTATAAGAAAGGTTTTATGCAAAAGTTCAACTACCCGACCACTATATACTATGGACAAGATAGCCTCAAAGAATTGGCGAAATCGGTGGCCCAGATGGGCCTTAAAAAAGTTCTGATTGTTTCGGACGCCACTCTAGAAAAACTAGGAATGGTCCGAAAGTGCGCCGATCTGTTTGCAAGTGCCGGAGTTCAAACCGCGACATTCTGTGAAGTTCATCCGAATCCCATCGAAGACGATGTTTTAAAAGGCGTTAAAGTTTACAAACAAGAAAAGTGTCAGGCCTTTGTGGCTTTGGGGGGAGGCAGCCCCATGGACGCGGCGAAAGCCATGATGATCTTGGTGGATCACCCGGAACCTCTGGCTCAGTATGATGATACCAAGGGTGGTGATGCTTTGATCACCAAACCTCTTCCGCCGCTTTTTGCTGTGACCACGACTGCCGGGACGGGCAGTGAGGTCGGCCGTTCCAGCGTGATTATCATCAAAGCGACCAATGATAAGACGATTTTATTTCACCCCACCATGATGCCTAAAATTGCCGTGCTGGATCCGGACCTCACCAAAGATCTTCCGCCCAAGATCACGGTGGCCACGGGCCTCGATGCTTTCACACATAATTTAGAAGCCTATTTCGCCCCCGCATTTCATCCGATGGCCGACGGAGTGGCTCTGCAAGGCTTGGAGCTGATTTTAGACTATCTTCCGAAGGCTTATAAGAACGGCCATGATCTGGAGGCGCGTGGAAAGATGCTGATGGCGGCAACTATGGGAGCGACGGCTTTTCAGAAAGGTTTGGGCATGATTCATTCGATGGCTCATCCGTTATCGTCTGAGTGCGGTTTGCACCACGGTTTGGCCAATGCGCTGGCGTTGCCGGTTTGCATAGAGTTTTTAGAGAAGTCGGATTTAAATTCCGATCAACGAAAACGCATCGAGACGGTGCTGAAATTATTTAAGGATCGTGGCTTGGCAAAATCCACCTTGGCGGATTCCTGCCGGGATTTTTTCACGAGCTTAGGAATTCAATTTGGTCTTTCTAACCACGGAGTCAAAAAAGATCAGTTAAAAATTCTTAGTAAGAAAGCAATTCTGGATCCCTGCCACGGCAACAATATGATTCCGGTGCGGGAAAAAGATTTTGAACAAGCTTTTGAAAAGGCCTTTTGATGATCGGTATTTTGAACGCCTACCATTTTGATCCAACACCGGGAAACTATCAGGAAGAATATTCGGGCTTAATCATGGAGTTTGCCCGAAAGGTTTTTCCCGGGAGGCAGATTAAAAATTATAAAGTAGCGCAAAATGAATGGCCACAAAGTATTGATGAGTGCGAGGTTTGGATCATCACGGGCAGTCCCAAAGCGGCCTATGATCCCGATCCATGGATTGCCACTTTAAAAAAGTTCATCGTGAATGTCGACGCCCATAAAAAGAAACTCATCGGTATTTGCTTTGGCCATCAGGTGATTTCCGCCGCCCTTGGCGGTGAAGTCGTGAAAAGTCCCAAAGGGTGGGGCGTTGGCGTCAAAGAATTTGAAATCGTTCAGCCACAGTCTTGGATGAGACCCGCGCTCAAGCAGGTCGCATTGCTTTTTAGTCACCAAGATCAAGTCGTGAGTTTGCCCAAGGGGGCAAATATTTTGGCTCAAGATTCGTTCTGTCCATTTCAAATGTATCAAGTGGGGGAACACATCTTGACCTTGCAAGGTCATCCTGAATTCAGCGTGGCCTTCGCAAAATCTCGTTTGCAATCCCGAGAAGATAAAATGCCTCCAGAGACTTATAAAAAAGCGATGGAGAGCGTGGAAAACTCCAAAGATGATCAAGTCATTGTGGAGTGGATCCGAAATTTCTGTGCCTGAGCCCTTTAGTGGTGGAGTTTTTGCTTAAAGGCGAGGGCCCTTAAAACACACCACCGTTCTTGGGGCCTCCGTTGCCACCGTCAATGTCGCATTGAAAGCGTGACGAGGACCAAAGCTTTCCTCGACTTGAGCGAACGAAAGACTGAAGCGCGCATTTTGGTAAACGTGCATTCCATTGATCGAGTAGGATGTTACAGGCCCATAAGAGCTGAGCAGCGGCGGCGGAATCATGGGATGGTGGCTGACGCCGTAGTAAATTCTCACTGAATCGCAATTGAGAACGACCTGTCCAGCTGCAGGACCAGGTTGAAATCTTGGGCCACCTTCGCCGGTGCTGGCAAGGGAGAAAGCCGGAGTCATCAAAAGAGCAAATAAGATGTGTTTCATTACGGAGCCTCACTGTTGTTTATGATTTGATAAGCATGGATGCGATCTGGATCATTTTCGGGTCCTACAGCACCTCTTACGCAAACACTCTCGCCACTCGAGGAAGCCGCTTGAGCCTGATTTATCAGGCTCTCCTGCGCAAAGGAGATGAGGTAAGGATTGTGATTGTGCTTATAGGGATTTGCTGCGCGTGTTTGGCTCGCTTTATCGGCGACCAAGTAGTACATCGGGCATCCGCTTAGAGACTGGCAGATATTCCTTTTGTAAATCTGACCGCAAATGCTTCGATAATAATCTCTGGCAACACCGCCAATAACGAAAGGTCCGGCGAATGTGGCCGAGGTCGTGAGAAGCGTCAGTAAAATCGTTACGATGATTTTCATACAAAACTTCCTTTTTTAAATGAAGGCTTTGAAATACCACTCATTGATTGACGGGGGCAAACCTACCAAATATAAGCGCGCTGTTCCATATTTAAAAAATATATTTACGTGATTATATCTGCACTAAAAGTATGTTTTGAAGTGTGTTTTGAGGAGACTCCATGAGCCGATCGAATATATTTGATTACAGCGATTACCGCATCTTTCTTCGAGAAGAAATTGCAAAGCATCCCCGAGGATTCCAAGGGCGGCTGGCGATGGCGATCGGCTGTCAGGCCACATACCTCATTCGAGCTCTTCGTGGGAATGCGCAATTTACAGAAGATCAAGCCTATCGAACGGCGCGGTTTCTTGGTTTGAAGAGTGAAGAGCTCGAGTATCTGATGGACCTGGTTCGCTGGGATCGAGCAGGGGACCCGGAGTTAAAAAAGCATTACGGCGTGCAAATCGAGTCTCAGCGAGCGGCGCGAACCAAGGTGAAAAATCGTTTGCGAAAAGTGCCTGAGCAAGAAACCAGTTTGCAAGCACAGGTGGCGTATTTTTCGACCCTTTACCCCTCGCTGATCCATATTGCCACAAGCTGCTCCCATTTGCAGACCGTCACTGCTTTAAAAGACAAATTTGCACTTGATCAGAAGCAGTTGCAGACGGTTTTGGATTTTCTGGTGCGCCATCAGTTGGTTTCCGTGAATAACGGCCGCTATTCCTTTGCGGGAACTTCGATTCATCTGCCGCCCGAGTCCGCGCTCAATTTAAGTTTTCAGCGCGCCCGGAAAGATGCTGCGATTCGCTCGATTGAAAAAAAAGATCCGCGGGCGATGCATGTGTCTTCGGCCTTTGCCACATCCGAGAAGCATTTTAAGACATTGAAATCCAGACTTTTGCAACTCATCGAAGACTTCCACAGTGAGCTTGAAGAAACGCCCTCGGAAGAGGTGTTTGTATTTACCGTGGATTTATTCGATCCGGAGTGAGGATTGAATTCGCTGGAGTAAAAATAAAAAGACCGAGCCTGTTGGGCCCGGTCTTAAGCGGCTTAGTCTGAAAAACATCTAGGTGAAATTAGTTCGACAACTGAGTGGCAAGAATCATCAGTTCGCCACGGAATTTTTCCGCCAACTGCTGTGAATACTTTTCTACGGGGTGAGTGACATTGTTGAGAGCACAAGACTGAGCAGTCAATACGACGGACATCTGACCTTGTTCATTAGCGACATAAAGAGTGTGGTTTTCATAAACGGGCAAGATCATCATACAAACGATTGGGTGAGTCTCCGTTTGTAGCTCAACGGAAGCCAGAGTGGTTGCCGTGTAAATCAAGTCTTGTGCCACTTCAGATTTCAAGCCCACGATGGAACCTGTGGTGTTCCACTTCGTGATCTTTAAAGAACCATTGTCCAAGAGTTCTACTGAACGGATCGTTTGGTTCACGTTGGCAACTTTTGCTACAACTGTCGCTGCTTGAGCAGAAAGACCCATAAGTACGAAGGCGGCTGCGCCGATCATCATTTTTTTCATAAATATCTCCTTAAATTTTTTATACGGTTTGTGTTTCGCGAGGGGTAAACTAAGCGATTTTAATGATTAGGTGAAATTATTTGATTTAATATTTTTGCATTAGAAAAACTGATGGTAAACTGGTGCCAATTTTGAACTTTTGGGAGGTTTCTTCATGGAAAATTCAGCATTAGCCAAATTAAACCTCAACCAGCTCCGAGTGTTCGAGGCTGTGCACCGATTAAAGAGCATGACCCTCGCGGCTCAAGAGCTTTTTTTAACTCAATCCGGAGTCAGCCAACACATTAAATCTCTCGAGGAGAGTCTCGGCTTTCCTCTCTTTATTCGAAATGCGGGAGAACTGCACTCGGCTCCTCAGGCCCAGATTTTGTATCAAGTTTGTCAACGTTCCTTCACGGATATCGATGGGATTATGAAGCGCCTCAAGCATCACGCTGAGAATAAAATCGAAGGCGTGATTAAACTCGGGCTTCCCACCGAATTCGGCAATAACCTCATTGTGCCGTTGATCAGCCAGTGGTCTCAGCAACATCCTGAAGTGAAGTTTGAAATCACCTATGGTTACGGCGTCGAGATGCAGGAGGGGCTTGAGAGCGGCCGCTTGGATCTTGCCTTTATCGATTCTATCAAAGGCAATCCGCGTATTGAGACCAAAGCGATCTATACCGAAACTCTGAGTTTAGTGGCGAGCAGTGAGTACCTAAAAAATAAAAATCTTATCTTCCGTAGTGGCAAAGAAAAATTACCTCAGCTGGTTCAGTTGGATTTTCTCGAGTATCAACGCAACGAACCTGTTTTAAGAATGTGGTTCCGATATCACTATGGTAAAAAGAACTTATCATTGAACATCCGCGCTTGGGCGATGAGCGTGCACGGAGTTGCAGGCTTCGTTAAAAGTGGTCTGGGGGCTGCGGTCCTTCCTGATCACGTGATCGAGCGACTCCGCGACGAAGGCTCGGTGGTTCATCTCTTTAAGGGGCACAAGGGAGCCATGCAAAACGAAATTTCGCTCACATGGCACAAGAGAAAGCCTCTCTCCGTCGCAGCGGAGGAATTTAAGAAGTACACGTTAAAAAAGTTTTTGAAGTAGTTGCATTCTAAAAGCGCATAATACATTGATTATTATGTATTGGCGATTGTAGGGCCTTGTCTGATAATTTTGCCCTCATGAAAAAACTTTCGATCTTTATAGTCTTATTTAACATGAATGCGCTCGCATCCCCCGATGCAGCCCTCAAAGATTTTTGCCAAACTCCTTATCAGATGGTTTGTGGCGAAGGCTCGGCAGTTGCTCGTGAGCGTATGGAGCACATCCAGCAAATCGCTGATGAAATTAAAAAACCGGCGCTGGCTGCGGCTTACGAGTATCTTTATGATGGCGATGAGATGCCGCCTGATTTTGACGAAAATATTCTAAAAAATATCATGCCGAAGGCCAAACGCCAAAAGGCGACGAAGTTATTTTTAGCGGAACTTCGTGTGCAACTCCGTCGTTATCTCGAGGCAAATAACGTACCGACGGATATGGAAGTTCCCGCGATCAAGGGATCCCTTATTCGTGCGATTCAAAATTCCAATGAAATTGATGGCCAGACTCGTGACGCCATGATCACCTCGGTGCAGGAAACTCGCGTGATGACTATTGCTGACATCAACTCCGAAGTTTTGGAAAACTCGGGCCACAGTGTGATTGAAGTCTACAAGGGCTGTTCTAAAAATATGTTTTTAGATAATGCCTTTGCGACGGAGATCTCTCATCAAAAAGTCGTGGTCATCTGTCCCGGAGAAATCATCGGGTCCATCGAATTTGCAAAGGCTGAAAACCTATCGGTGCAAGCTCGCCTGGGGGTTCTCATCATGACTTTAGGACATGAAATTTCGCATCACTTTGATTATCGCACTTATCCTCAGGCCTACCAGAATCTGATGGCCAATCTTGGAACAAGCAGCAACTATATGAGTGAAATCAGTGCTGATGCCTGGGGGCTTAAAACTTTTATGGTGGCCACAAATGCCATTGCCAACACCACCACGAGAGCCACCCTGTTGCGTGGGGGCATGAATGACCTTTGCGGCACTGCTGACGACGGCGAACATCCTGACGGACGGTTCCGTATCGAGAAGCTCGCTCCGGTCTATCTTTGTAAGTGATAATCAGCTGTCTTTTTTTCGGTCGTTGACTTGAACATATCTCGCAAGGGGGCCGTTGGCGTCGTCGACGATGCCATGCAGGCTTCGCAAAAGGGCCTCAGAGTCAATGGCGCGAAGAACTGTGATGGTTGAAAGAAATTTGCCTTTCTCATCCTGTAAAGAAGAGCTCGCAATGTCGCAGCGGACTTGGGAGCCATCTTTTCGCAGAAGAGTGGTGTAAGTCATGTGATGAAAACCTTGTTGTATGACGGTTTTTAAGCCGCGTTCAGCTTCCGAGTGCATCACGCTCGGATAAATATCATAAATCGATTTGCCAACCAGCTCTCCGTCTTCATAGCCAAGAATTTCGTGTTCGCAGCGATTCGACATTAATATAGTCCCTTTCTCATTCACTGCATGCATCATGTAGGGAGTTTCTTGAAAGGCTTTCTGATAAACATCGAGAGTTTTTTCGATCGTCTGAATTTTCAGAACAGTTTTTTCTAACTCAGCCTGTGTTTCGAGCAACTTCTGGCGGATATTCTGATTGGGATTTGGCTCACCAAGCATGGCCCTCATCAAATCTTTGGGGCTGATAATGCCGACGATTTTATCTTTTTCATCTTTCACTAACAAGCGATGAGTCGGAGTCGTGATCATCTCTCTTAAAACTTCCGCCAATGTCGCGGTCACTTTAACGTAAGAAACAGGTTCCAAAAGATCTACGTGATGTCCCACTTTATCACTTTTTTGGAACTTTGTTTTATGAAGCATGTAGGCCTTGAGCAAGGTGAGCTCTGAAAGCACTCCTAGAATCTCACCCACCGGATTGATCACAGGACTTGATGTGATGCCATTTTCTAAAAACAGTTTCACAACTTCGCTGAGACTGTCGCCGGAGTTAATCATTTTTGGATTCGGAGTCATTAGATTCGTCGTCGTTTTCATATTCAACTATCGTGTCTAAAAATCCGGCAAAGAACAACGGGGTTCTGTCTTTGCCCAACTGCAAAGTGATTTCTTGGCACGATGAAGGAAATCGATCATAGGGATGCTTATCCATTATTTCAGGGCAGTATTGACTCCCTTCAGGCAGGCAACTTCGACCATGAGTGGATCGATGTAAAGCATGACGTTGTGAGGATTATGCCCCATACCGACCAGAGTCTGGCATTGATCTATAAGATCATTCACTTTCTTGGTATAGGCGGCTTTACATTCGCTATCGGTGGGGTTCGGTGTGCCGGGAATCACTTCTTTGCAGATGCGCCAATTGCCAGAACGCAGGGTCTGCGAGCGGGAGTTGATCGAGGACTGCAAGGAGGCTTTTTGTTTGTCCAGCAGGCACCATTGCTTGGCATAGGGGAGGAGCATTTCATCACTCCAATCAGCCACTTCACGCAATTTGGGAATGTACTTCGAGTTTAGCTCGCTTTTTGGACAGAGGGCATGGGTGGAGCTGGCGATTGTAACGAGGGCAAAAATCATTTTTAAATTTTTCATAAATTCTCCAGATCTCTTGTTTATCAGCTTGCTTGGAAAAATAAATTTCCCTGCGGTGAAGATCTGGATAAATGTCGATATGCGGGTTTTAGAAAAAGAGCGTGGCGGTGGCGGTGTATTCGCGCAGTAAATAGTAATTGTAAAGGGCGCCGATCATAAAATTTTTTGTCAGCGAAAACTGAATTCCACCGAAGTACTCGTCTTTGAATTGCTCTGTCTGGAGTGTGTTGGTGTAGTAGTTGTAGGCCGGTGTTGGTGAGTCTTCGATGCGTTTTGCAAAAGTCACAATAGCGCGGCTGACATTGACACTGAGTGTGTAGACCTGAACTTGCGATAAAAAGGTTTGGTCCTCTGTCTGCAAGCGGAGGTGAGAGTAGTTCAATGACAGTGAGCTGAGGTAAAGGCCGAAATTGTAAGATTGAACGTTGTAAGGAAAGGATTGTAGTTGAGGTGTGCCAGGGACGGCGCCAGTGTCTAACAGTATCGAGTCTTTGTAAGCCGCATAGCCGACGCTAAAAGGTCCCCAAATCCCCGTAAGGCCGCCGCCGAAGTTGGTGGTCTTTGCGAGCTTATTGTACTTACCCATAACCCCGACTTTAAGTGCATATCGACTGAGACCAGAGCCCTCTTTGTCGACGAGGTCCACGGCGGTCGCGAGACTGACTTTTTGATTGGGATACTTTTCTTTGTTCAATTTCCGGAGGTAGAGATCATTGGTAAGCTCGAGGCCAGGAGCGCCAAAAAAAGTTTCGTCACTATTTGCCGGAGAGAGGGCCGCGCCGATTTTTCCAGTACCTTGAACCAAGGAGAGGTCCGTGTCCTGATCATAGTAAATGCCTTCAAGGCCGAGACCCTTTTCTGTGGGGACGGCAGCGGGATTGATGCGAATCCGCGAGCTCTCCGACGGGGTGGAGGAGCTTCGATGGCCACTGGTGCAGCCGAGATTGAGGTAGCATTCGGTATCTAGGGCGAAGCTGTTTGACGGTGCCACGAGCAACGCCGATGCAAGAAGGATCCAGAGAATAAGAGATTTCGTATCAAATGCGCACGGTGCCACTCTCAAAGAATATCTCAGAAGAATTTTTTTTCAAATAAATTTCTAAGACCTAGATTGACTCGTTTCAAATATTTCGGGACGCTTATACCGGAGGCATGCGATGAGAAGATTTTCTTACAACAAGATCAGCATTTTATTGTTTTTGATGGGTCCGGTATTTTCACTCGCGGCCAGTCCAGGAGTTCTGAGTGATTACTCGCAAATTGATGAGGTGATTGGGCTCCCTGAAATTGGTGGAAATCTGTCGGGGGTGACTTATAACTATGATACCGGCACCTACTTCATGATTCAAAACAATGGTGGTAAAATTTTTGAGTATGATCGCGGTTTGCGCCGGCAGTTGCGACTCATCCACATGACCCATCTCAGCGACTTGGATACCGAAGACATTGTTTACCTTGGGCACAATCGATTTGCCTTGAGCTCGGAAAAAAATCACGTCCTGATTTTTACTCTGACTCCCGGGCAAACTACCGTGGACCTCGGCAGCGGTCGAGAGGACGTGCAAGATTTTACTTTTCCACCGCCAGCAAAAGTGAATAACGGTCTTGAGGGCGTTTGTTATTCCCAGAATAGCTCCAGCGGACGAGGAACCTTTTATGCTGTTCAAGAAAAGCTGCCCGAGCGTGTTTTTTCTTTCGTTTGGCCTGACAGCGACAAGGACTTTCACCAGCCGAAAGATTTTGGCTTGAATGAGTATCGTGATATTGCGAAAATACTCAACGGCAGAATGAATGACCTCTCCGGATGCACCTTTGATCCGGAATCGAATCATTTGCTGCTTCTAAGTCACGAATCGTCACGAGTCATGGAACTCACTCCAGCAGGCGACCTGATTCAAACCTTGAACATACCCCCTGCAGCGAAACAATACGAAGGCATCACCTTCGGTCCCGATCGGGAGCTCGTGCTGGTGAGTGAGCCCAACACCGTCGTGGTCATGAAAAAACACCGGCCCTAGCTGTCGGCACCTCTTTTGAATACTTATCACATGAAACGTGTTTAAAGCGCTCGGGCGGCTGTTTTTGGGCCGCCGCTCGGAGTAAGAAAAACTGTGTTATTTTAACACTTTAGGAAAGTGATAAGAGCTATGAAAACAAACCCTTTTTTCGCCTTTTCGTCTAGCGTATTTTGTCTCGTGTTAACATTGTCGACAGCGTCCTTCGCGGAGTCTCTGCCTGCTGGTTGCGGTAATGATCGTGGAGCTTCTCCAGCCACGATGGGAGATGATGTTGTAATTACGGACAGCACTGTCCTAGCACCCCTCACGCAAACACTTTTTCCAGTTGTTAAAATGTCTGCCGAAACTCTGCAGAAAGACGTGAACAAAGGAATTGCAAAGTATTACCTCAAACCTGAAGAACGCGAACCACGTCGTTTTGTCATCATAAACGGCAAAACGTATTCAAGCGATGGCCGAGAGTTGATCTCGACCCACAATAAGAACAAGGACACGATGAACTATGTGATGGATGCTGCGGGCAATATGTACTTATTCGATGAGTTCACTTGCAAACAAATTCGCCATGGCAACATCCTCGCGGGAGGACCTGTTGCCGGCGCTGGTAACATTAGCATCAAAGACGGCGAGATTGTCTCTATCGACTCAGACAGCGGTCACTATGGTTCGACTAGAGTATTCAATAATGTGTTAAAGCGCCTTGAGCTTTCCGGTTCAAAGCCACAACATCCTTAGTTTTTTAAATATTCGCCCAGGTCGAGCAAGCGATGGTCAGGATTTGTACTTGATCATCCGAGCTGTGCCCTGGGCCCTTCCACACGCGCAGAAAATTTCCTTTGATATCCTTGGTCTGATTCTGATCAAGGACTGTTTTTAAATCCATATCCACAAAATTAGGCCCGTTATACTTGATGGCAACAGGAGATTCCTTCGCCACGTATGCCGCAAGCCCAATCATGGCCGTGTTATTCGAAGGCTCGTCATATTCAAAAAATTGCGTGATGTCCTCGCGGCTGAAGCGATAGCCGAATTTGGTTTCTTCTTTTTCGAAGCTGACTTCGCCTTGATCGGGAGCGCCCATGGCGCCCGTGGTGTTGATGTGAACGGTGACCCAAGTGCCATCGGGTGTGCGTCCTGTGCATTCCGAAACGGCGAATGCATGAGTCGAAAAACTAAGACCTACAAACAACAGTATGTATTTCACGATAAACTCCTTAATTTCTTAAAAACCAAAAGACGAGCTCGACGCCACCCAAGGTCATCTTGCCCGAAACCTGACAAGCTCCGTTTTCCGGAAGGAGGCATGCGCCCCATTCTGGTTCGAAGGTCATTTCACTTTTCGCGGTCTGAGTGTTATCAAAGACCGTGATATCATACTTATGAAAAAGCCCGCGCGCATTGCTCGAAGCGGGTGTGATCCCAGCCGTCTTGACGATCTGCACTTTGCGATACGCCTCTTTGCAGTCGCCGGTGGATTCTAAGACCACCGTTTCGGCGGAAAGTTTGACGTCAAACTTTCCGGGTTGGATGCTGCAACCTTCGGGCGCAAAACCGAGCGTGGCATTCACGTAGTTCACAGGGTTGACGGGATTCCACCAAATGCTGGGGCTGTAGTTGCCGATATTGAGCAGTTCAATGAGGTGCTCGGAGTGGACAAAGTTTGTATCATCGACGCCGCTGATCCATAAATATTCGTGAAGGACCAAGCGCAACCGACTTGCTGTTTGAGTCGAGCGGCGCAAGTCATTCCAGCGGCTGCGACTCACTTTGATCAATCGCTGTGTCGGATAAAAATTAACAGCGTCGCGCTCATAACCGTCGAGCATGACATGATCTTCGGAAACCACGGTTGTCGTCATCACAGCCGTTCGCAAATCCGCGGCATCAAAGACAGGTTTGTTGTTTTCATACAGCAACTCCAATCTTTGTACGAGATCCCGGCCGGTCAGAATAAATTCCGAGGCCACGGCGTCGCCGGCATTGCCATGATCCCAGCCGGTCGCAAAGACGTTGGCTGCGAAAAATAGGACTCCTATCGCGGGAAGGGCGCGTATCAAGTTCCTCATTGTTTTTTCTCCTGCGAGAGGGGAAAGAGTTGGATGTTCAAGCGATAAACGGCGTCGAGCCCGCCGGTTTCTAAGTATGTCGAAAGTCGTCGACGAAAGTCTTTGATCATAGATTTTGCCTCGGCCAAACGCGCTTTCGACACAGCCATGGTAATTCCGCTGATATCTCGAGACTCGACGGGATCCGATTCGAGTGAGTGCAAAGCTTTGTGAATGAATTGCCGATGCCCCTCGCGCAGAGCCGCGGACGGGATTTGCGAAGGTGTCGCCATGTTTTTTCCGGTCAGCTTCCAGAGGTCCTTCTTTTTTTCGATGAGACCTAATTTCTCTAAACGTCCCAAACATTCAGAGGCGATGCCAAAGGGAATATTCAAGCGCTCGGCGATTTGTCGCTCTTGTCCTTTGAAATCTTTGAGTTCCAGGACGGCGAGAATCGCAAAGTGTTGCCACGAAGAGATGGCTTCGGCGCTTTCAATGGCCAATTCGGTATAGTCCGACAAGGTTTCATTTTCTGCAGGCGTGAAGGTGTTCATGATCAGCGCCTGGGCCTCGACCGGGTTTGTGATATTGAGGCCTTCAACAATTTTGCGCGCGCTTTTGATTGTCAGCGGCCGCTTCCCTTTGAGAATCGCCGACACCGAGGACGAATCCATCCCTAAGGACCGAGCGAAAGCCCGCAGCGAGTAGGAAGGGTTCTTCTTACATCGCTCGGCAAAGGTGCGTTTCATCTGCTCAACTAACATGATCCATTCATCCCTATTTCACAGTCAAAGTCGCGTTGGGTGCTTCAGCAAAAATACTTGGCGTGTAAAGAGCTTCGGCATGAGTTGGTGGCAGTTTGAAAGTTCCTGGATTGTTCAATTGGTATTGGTATTTCACGGTGCTTTGACCAAGGCCCAAGATTTCAAAAAGGAACTTGTATCCCGAGTAGCTCTTTTGGCCCGTGCTATGGTCGCCATAGGCGTCACTCAAAATATTGCTTCCTGCAGGAATAGGATCTTGAACGGCGACGTTGCTGACGGCGTTGCTTGCGTGAATTTTCAAAGTGACTTCGATAATGTCGCCCGCTTGATAGCCCGTTTCGCGAGTGATGTTGCGGATCTCTTTTTCAATCTCAAGGCCTTGGCCCCGCGCGACGGTCAGAGGGACCGCCGTCAACCCTTGAATACCAACCCATGGATTGCCTTGGCCGCTGTGAGCAACTTGTACTGTTGCTTTGTTGGCCAGCCACGGAGTTTTCATTTCAACCGCTGAAGACTTACTCCAATCGACAGTGTTGTGCATATTTTCTTCAGGCACAGCCACCGTCGTGGTACCAGTGACAACCTCCGCTTCATAAGAGCGGCCAAATATTTTTAGCCCCTGGGCCACCGCCATCATCGTACTGTTGTTATACCATCCATTTGTATTAGCATTCACGAGACCGACCGCCAAGGCGCGCGCCAGTTTTTTATCTCCGTGAAGACGGGCATGACCCGCAAGCAAATCTGCGGATTCAGAAGTTTCATCACTATAGAAAAACCCATAACTTGGTTTTCCGGCAAGGGCCGCCTTATTTCCGGTGTAAACCAAACGGGAAGGACTTGTGAGCTGCAGATACACCGGTGAATTCAAAGCTGTTGTCGGCTCAGCATAAACCGCTAAGAGCCAGACGTTCACAAGATCACTATTCGTCCATTGCTCAACAGTCGGACCGTAGGCTGCCGAGTTGTTTTTCAGGTTTTGCGAGAGGGTCGTGTTGATGGCTTTCGCTTTGGCCTGCAGGTTCTGATCGTTGAAGGCAAAAGCACTTCGGCCCATGACGGATTGAGCACGCACCCAATCAAGAGGGGATTTGCCAACATAAGTAGGATCCACCGATTTTGCGAGCACGGCACCAATAGCGGATTTAAACTTCGCCTCCAGCGCAGCAGGCAGGAGTTTCATCGCCCAAGGTTCTTGTTGTAGAGAGTTCAAAATATCTGCTGTTAACCACAAGCTGCCACGACTAGCTTGCGGATAGTATTTTACAAAGCCAGTGCTATCAATAGACCCCAACAGGGATTGCAAAACTTGTTTGATCTCATCGGGCTTGGTCTCGCTGCTATTGAGTAAAGCTCTATTGAATTGCGATGAGATAAAGAAGTCGGCAAATGGATCGCGAGCCATTCGCTGTTGGATTTGGCGAACACCGCTATTGACCAAACTGCTTGCCAGCGAGACGCGAAGTTCGCCTTTATCGGGCAATGCCGTCGCTTCTTTGTTGAGCTCTTGGGTCAGTGCCCCGTTTTCAAGCTGTACGATGTAGGAGTTATGAATCGCCAACGGCACAGAGGGCAGGACTACTTGTGCAGGCGGCTCCATACTATCGACTTCTTTGCCATTCTCATCGTAGACATGCACCACGTACTGAATACGGCTTGCGTTGTCGTCGACAGCGACGTCACCGACATCCACGGACTCGGAAGCCGAAGGCTTAATCGCGGTTTCTTTGGTGAGGGTTTTGCGGCTAATCACTTTACCGTTTTCATCCGTGACAACCACTTCAACAACTGTTTTGTACTTGCCGGTTTTGGAACTGTTGTTTTGAATGGTGACTTTGACAGGATAGTTGTCTCCGCTATGAGCGACGGATGGGATATTGGAGTAAACTTGCGTGTCTTGCTCTGTGAGGTACACGGCTTCGCCGGTGCCGAATTTTTCCGACACATCATTTGCGATCGCAAAGATTTTAAAACGAGTCAGACTGTCATTGGTTTTAAACGAGAACTTGGCAACGCCATTGACGACCGGAACTCCCGGTTGGAAGGTGACGAGGGCGTTAAAGAGTTTGCGTTTGAAATCGGATTTCGCGCTGCCGCCGTCACCACCTTCGTCGCCCCCTTTTCGGGTATCATCCGTCGGAATATCAGCATTAGTATTTGAAATCACTGTTTCGATTTTCTCAAGTGGAGAAATCGTATTGACCTCATGACCACGCAATTGCATGAGGGCATCGAGAATCTTATAGGTCGTATTGGCTTTGAGTTCGAGAATTTTTTCTTCAATTGCGACCAGGGTCACAGTCCCGCCAGAAAGAGCTCCTTCCTCAGGTTTCACATTGACTTCAACGTCCACCATTTCGCCGGGTTTGTATTTATCCTTGTTAGTTTTCACGGCAACTTTGGATTTGAAGCGGGCCCAGTTCACTTTCATATTGGCAAAACCAAGGCGATAAGTAGGGCGGCCGAGGTCCATCTCTCCGGGTTTTGCGTTTGCGACTGTTGCACGGCCGGTCACTGCGTAGACAGAGACAAAGGCATTCGGCGCAAGGCTTGCGCTCACTGGAATTTCAACAAAGCCCTTTTCACAGGCGTTCGGTACAATATGAGCCTCCATCACATCACTGCGCTCGACTGTAACCAGGGCGCGGCAAGCCTTAAATGGCGCTGCGAAGCTGACAACGGCGCGCTCGCCATCTTTGTAGGATTTCTTATTGAGTGCCAATGGCAATTGCTTGTTTCCTTCGTCATCGCCGAAGCCGTAGTAGTCGCGCTCGCCATAAACTCGGCCATCGCTGGCGATTTTAAATAAGGTATATGCGGCCTGTTTGGAGGTCTTTGAGGTGACTTGGAACGCGTAGGTCCCGGCTTGAAGGGCGCCGATTTGGCAATTAACGACTTGTTTTTGAGTCGCACAGTTTTTAGCCCAACGGACGGGTTTGAGTTCGCGCTCGAGAGTGTTCTTAATCAATCCACCATAGAGCTCTTCGCCGATAACCTTTGTTTCAACGCGAATGATTTTAATTTCGAGGTTGCTAGCCTCCGTGATATTCTTTTTGTGAACATCCATGACGACGGTTTGCAAACGAGCATCGGCACGATGGCCGGAAATCAGATTTGTGCCGACATATTCACTCGCATTGTAGATGTCTTTTGCCTGCGAGAGAGTTTGATATTCGCCCATTTGATCTTGGTAGCGAACTCGCACGACGAGGCGTTGTGGACGATCCATGGTTTTTAAAACTTCGGCCACTGTTTTGCCATTGACCGCCATTTCTGTGGCGATGTCTTTGGCAAGTGAACCGTCAGTACCAGTCACAAGCCCTTGAATTGTCGAAGGACGAATGCTTTTAGGCAGGCCTTCATTGGTCGCACTGCTTTCATCCTCGGTGAGCTTGACGGTACCATTGCCGAAAATGAAATCACCATAGGTTTTGTTACGAATGAATGTGGGCTCAAAGTAGTAAGACAGATCGGCTTTCAGATTTTTTGCGCCGACACCATTCGCATAGCGAATCACGGCACTCACTGGAATGGAGTTTGGCTTTACAAGTTCTTCATTTGGGAACGATAAGATGCCCGTCATGAGGGGGACTTTGAACTCGGCAACTTCGATTTCTCCAGAGTCTACGGAAGCCACGTGTCCATCGGTAAAGCCCGTGAGAGTGATGTAGTAACGGCCCAGGTTCATGGATGAATCGCCCGGGACATTCCAAACGATATCTGCCATCCCATTTTTCCATGTCAGGGGAACTTCATAATAGACGTCCTCATCTTCGGCGCTGTTGATACGCGCCGTCGTTGGCAAAAGATTCGTAGGCACTTCACTGAAACCCTTGGCATGAGGAATCTTCGCGATGAATTCGATCGGCACTTCTTGGCCAGGTTTAACAAGGTTTACGCCAATCACGCTGTGAAAATGAACTTGGTCTTCTGCAATGTTGCTATAGAACCAAGTGACACCTGGTGCAGACAGGGCATCGCTATTGGGACTTGTCCACGAAGAATGGGTTAAAGCCACGTCATCGCCGAACTTGGCAACGGCGTAAAATGAATCGGCATCATAGTAAGGAGAATAAATATCTCCTGAGGCTTTACAATCTGAAGCCCACGCTCTATTTGGAAAACTCGCTAAACCGGAAGCATCTGTTTTGACAGTTCCCATTTGCTGGCCAAGGCAGTTGTAAATTTCTAGATCCGCACCGGGTACAGGCTCGCCGGCGGAAAGTCGTGTGACCCACGCGACTGTCGAAGTTTTGCCTTTTTTGAGGTGAACGGCGAGATCTGTGACTTGGGCGAGAACATATTTTGGATTGTAATACTGATTTTCAGCGGCATCCGAGCGGCCCGACTCAAATGTGGGGCTTGAGATCTCGATGGCATAAAAACCACTGGACGGTGTTGTGCCTGGAGCCGCAAAGGGGAATTGGAGGAAGTTCGGGCGATTTCTTGCGCCCGTGAGCTGTTGATCCATCACGGTGTTTTGAAGTCCTAGAGTGTCGAGCGGGCTGGTATAGTTTGGAGTGTCTCGGTAAGACCCCCGCTGTTCATAAGCGCGAATGATGGAAATCATTGTCGGGATGTCACGAACAGGCTCCCAAACCTTAGCATCAGTCCCTGTTTTACGAATCGAAAGTTTTTGATTCAGATTCACAACACCGACGGGAAGATAGAGATTCGGTACATTCTTTTCAAAGAAAGAAACGGTTTGAGGAACATGAATGATTTCACCCATGGTTCCAATGCGAATATTAAATTCGGCGATCGCATTCGAAAGAAGGCGGCCATCAATGTCAGTGAGACCAGTTGGTAAAACCACTTTTGCTTGTGTTTCAGGCTCAATATTCACATTAAAAACAATGGAGTCTACAACAGTGTCATTGTATTTCGCTAAGAAGGGGAAATAATTCGTCAAAGCGTTCAAAAAACTTTCCCAAAGGCTGACTTCTTGGTTGAGCTCTGGATAGCTGCGCACCACTTTGTGATCAGTGGACTTGTACGGAATGTATTCAATGTAAGCTTGTTTGACATCTGTCCATTTTGTCCGACCATTCATCAACACATAAATCGGGGAGCGTGGGAGGCAGGTCGCGGTCTTAGCGCTCGGATTCGCGCATTGAATTTCCGCTTGGAATTGGCTGCGGACTGAAAATTCTTGGGTGAATTTCTTTTCAGAGTGGACACTGGCGTTTTCACTGCTGGATTGATTCTGCACGGTGAGTGCCACTTGGGCGCCGGGAATCAGGTTTTGCTGAACGGTTGCAAGAATCCAATTTTGATTTTTATAGTCGATGTCAAAGTAGTGACCCGTTGTGAAATAAGCAAAGATCTTTTCAGCTTGATCTTGGGGGATCTCTTTGAGTGGCAACTTCTCGCTGGGAGCGTTGGCACTCAGATAATTTAAGTAGCCATTTTGTTCTGCAAAGAAGCGTGTGCGATCGATAGGGCCATCAAAAACGAGAAGCATCACTGGTTCTTTTTCGCGAAGCGATCCTTTAAAACCATCGGCGGCATAGACGTCGGTTACATTGGGGCCGGTCAGAGTCACCGAGTAATTAATTGTTCCTGCGGTCCAAAGAGTGCCGTCGTTGGCGGTGATTTCCTCGAGTTGGGTGATGTCACACTTTGTGCCGCCGACCACCCGAGCCGAAGAGTATTCGTCTTTCGCCTTAAAGTTGTAAGTCCAAAGCGTGTCATTGTCCGCCCAGCTTGAATAACCTTCAATGGAAGGGGAGCAAGAAACTTTAAAAATTTCCTTCTGAGCATTTTTGGCTTTATTGATCGTCGAAGGAAAGCGCACTTGCAATTGTGCAAACGCATCTGAAACTTTATCGATAGGCTTGGGAACAGCCCCGTGAAAGTCTTTCGCGTGCGCGGCTAAAGAGAAAAATAAAATCAAACCCAGAAATCCATTTTTCATATATTCCTCGTTTCTGAAAAAACTTTTTTTGACAACGAGCTTGATTTAGCAACCGAGTTTGGCGTAAGCAAGTGACGGAAAATTCTTTTCACGCAAAGTGCGGCAAAAATTTCGCACAGAGGTAGCATGAAGAAAAAAATCAAAACGATATTTCTGTTTTCCATGACGGGAGTTCTTGGTTTCGTCACACACGTCTGGCTTTCCACGCCACGCAAAGAAGAAGTAGTTCTGAAAGCTCTGGGATCCGATCGTGTGCTTCTGGCTGCTAATGGCGACGTTCTGCAAACACTACGAACTGATTTTAAAAAACGGCGGTTGCCGTGGCAATCGCTGCAACATTTTCCAAAACATTTACAAGAAGCCGTGATTTTTTCCGAAGACAAGAGGTTTTACAGTCATTGGGGCTTTGATCCGCGTGGCTTGGCGCGCGCGCTCCTTGCCGATATCCGAGGCCAGCGCATTCAAGGGGCTAGCACGCTTACGATGCAAGTTAGTGATTTGATTCAGCCAGAAGTATTACAAAGCAATCAGCTTATTACGAAAGGCTCTGTTTTTCACAAGATCCAACAGCTCATTCGTGCGACGATGATCGAGATAATGTGGAGCAAGCAAGATATTTTGGAAGCGTATTTGAATTTGATTCATCTGCGTGGCGAGTTCCAAGGAGTGCCTGCCTTAACCTACGCTTATTTAAATAAAAACCCTTTAGCTCTCGATCCAGCGGAATCCTTGGTCATTGCGGCGATGATTTCTTCTCCGAATCAAAGTGCGAGTTCTCTGAAACATAAGACTTGCATTCTATTTTCCTCTTGCGAGGGGACCGATGCTGTTGTGAAGATGTTTTTTGCAAAGGCACCAGCGATGCCAGCAAGCCCTAGCTTTGCGCCGCACTTGGCACGGAGACTTTTCAATGAACATCCCAAAGACGCCATCATCCCTTCGACTCTCGATGCAAATCTACAGCAAAAAGTGCAAGTGATTCTTGAAAAGAATATCTATCGGCTGAGAGAATCCAATGTGCGTGATACGGCCGCAATTGTGATCGACAATCAGACGGGCCAAGTGTTGGCCTATGTCGGGGCCGTTTCCACTTCGGAAAGTCCGCATGTCGATGGCGTCACAGCTTATCGCCAGGCGGGGTCTAGTCTAAAACCATTTATATATACAAAAGCGATTGAGACGAAAACGCTGACGGCGGCTTCGATTCTCCTCGATGATCCAACGGCGATCTCTTGGGGCGGAGAAGTTTATCGACCGAGCAATTACGACCGGCATTTTTACGGTCCTGTCGCCGTTCGCGAAGCATTAGCTTCGTCATTAAATGTGCCCGCGGTTAAAACCGTGAGCATTATCGGCCTGCATGAAACTTACCAGACGCTCCAAAATATTCAGCTGTCGAATTTGAAAGAACCGGATTTTTATGGCGTCTCGATGGCATTAGGTGCTGTCGAAGTGCGATTAGATGAACTCGCAAATGCTTATCGCATGCTCGCCAATCGGGGGGAGTGGACGCCGTTACATTTTACCCGCAACGAACAAGGCAAATCACCCACAAAAAGAATTTTCTCAACAGAGGCGACATTTATCACAAGCTCGATCCTTTCTGATCCAAATGCCCGAGCTATTGGTTTTGGTTGGGAGACACCTTTAGAAACTCCGTTTTGGACGGCGGTGAAAACAGGAACGAGCAAAGACTACCGCGATAACTGGTGTATTGGCTTCAGTGAGCGCTACACCATCGGGGTATGGGCTGGAAATTTCAATGCCGAGGCGATGAAAAAAGTGAGCGGAGTTTCCGGCGTGGGGCCCTCATGGTACGAAATCATGAATGTCCTTCACGCGCAGGAGAAAAGCCTCCCTCCAGCAGTTCCATCGAAAATCGTCGTAAAAAATATCCGTCACTCGTGGTCGACTCATACCCACAAAGAATATTTTATTCAAGGGACCGAGCCCAACCAGGAAGTGATTGAGCCTGCCCTCGAAAAACGTGTGCAGTTTGTTTTTCCTGCGGAGGGTTCCGTGTTAGTGAAGGATCCGCATTTGGATCCAAAGAACGTGGCACTCTTTGTCCGCTTTAAGGGCACTCTTCCTGAAAAGAGCCGACTGCTTTGGGATGGGAGGGATCTGGGCGAGGCTTTAAGTCCGTTTAAAATCAATGAACCGCGTGCAGGCAAGCACGAAATTGCCGTTGCGAGCAAAGGAAAGGTCTTGAGCAAAGTGCAGTTTTCAATTCGTGGCGCCAATTAAATATCTATATCTGAGCTGAATTCTCTTTCTCTTCTTCAATGAAAAGATGTTCACCTTTGAGATGCGGATCTTTTTTTTCCTTGAGCTGTTCTGCCTCTTCCCGAGTCAGGCCGTCGGCTAAAATCGTATATTCATTGCCCTGCGGCCACTGGCTGTAGTACCAAACCACGCGGTACCTTTTGCCGGGAGTCTTTGTTTTCACTTTTTCTTCGATAACCACTACCTTGACATCCACTTCTTCATTTTTGGGGAAAGCGGGAGGCTCCTTGCGGAGGTTGAGTGGATGCTCAGCTTCTTTTTGATACATATTCCGAAGTTGTTCGAGTTTTTCTTCGAGCTCGCCTTCGTGGTATTTATCCAGGGAGGTATGGAAGATGCGGCCACCAAAGCGCGCCAGATCTTTGAGGACGATATCAATTCCCCGACCGCGCATAAGTATGAAAAGCGCCGAAGAGTTTGCTTTCATTTCTTTGCTGAGGTCTCTCATCTGGTTATCGTTGATACCGTGGTCCGTGAATTTGCCAGCGAGAGCTCCGATCAGAGCGGCGGGAATTCCCAAATAGGGCACCAAAACAAACCATCCCAATATAGTTCCGAGAGCGAGACCTCCAAGGGCTCCTATAACATACAAATTGCTTTCCTGATGAAGCTGAACGCGGCCGTTGGCATCTTTCACCACGGCGCAGGCATCGGTGAGTTCGATGGCACCGGTATGTGACAGATCCTCGAGAGCCTCCATGGCAGTGTCGGCCAAATGAGCGTCGGGATAAAGAATAGCGAACAAGTCAGACATCGAAACCTCCTATTGTTCGCTTCTGATTATACAAGGAGATTGGCGTACTCTTATGGATGTTTTCTTCATAAAAGGCGAGGTCGCAAAAACTCGATATTTGTTTTGCTGGTAGCCTTTCGCTGATGATCATTTATGACGAACGGATGACGACAAAACGCAATTGTGGCTGTTTAGTTTCCACAATTGCGTTCGAAATATGAATCATTCGCTATTTACTATTGCGACAACAAAATATGACCGGTGATAGTGTTATTCGTCGCACTCGTTCCCGGACTCACGCGGATGGTATAGTATCCGCTCGTCAAATCCGTGCTGATAGTATTGCCGGTAAAGGTCGGGACTTGAATAACGCCGGGCACGCTGAGTCCGCCGAAGTTCGCACTCGGATAAGACATCTTGTTGTTCGTAAAGCTGGCAGCCCCGTTTACGATATTCGGATAAGGTCCATCAGAGCCTGGCTTATGGGCGCTGATAAAGGTGTTGTTATCGATGACAGCCTTGGCTCCAGCATCAAGTATTTGCAATCCCACGCCACTGCTGGTGATGGTGTTTCCTCTCACCAGTGTATTGACAACAGCCATATTACCAACCCCTTCGGAATAGGTAGGTACAACCATTCCGTCATAGGTATTGATGATGTTGTTTTCAATAACTCCCCCAGGCATCGACATAATGATGACGTAAGGGTGGTTGTTTGCAGGTCGGCTGATGATCTCTGAGTTTCTGATGGTGACATTTTCAGTGTTGACACCGTTATCGCCACCAACCCATTGCGAGCCTTTGTTGTTTAAGAAGTGGCAGCCGTCAAAGACCATGTCCCCGGTTCTTGTCGGATTGCCGTCAATAGGGTTGTAATCTGGCTCAATATCCACGCCGGCGCCCGGAGAGTGAGTCGGATAAGTTCCGTCGGTAATGCCCGTGTTACGGAAGGAGGAGTTGGTGATCTTGAAGGTTCTTGCTTGCATCATGCTCATGCCTTGACGGGCATTATTATAAGAATCGACATCATTGATAGTGCCATTCTGATCTGCCGGAACACCACCACCGATAAAGAGACCATCGCAAGCGAAGTGATGGACTTTCAAGTGGCTGAGTTCATAGTTGGTGCAGGCGGTGGTTTGAATGCCGTGTGACGGTGTCTCGTCCAAAGGGTTCCCATTGGGCGAAGCAGGACGTGTTGTTTTATCGACGTTACCGTAGATCTCAAGTCCTGAGATTTTAAAGTTGCTGTCGTTTCTGAACTCAAAGCCGAGTTGGAACTCATAGGAAGACCATGATCCGCCGGGATTGTAATCGTTGGTGATCGCGAAGTCTCCTTTAAAGGAAACCACGGATCCCGTGCAACCGATGAGGCTAAAATTGCTAGCATTTACGAGTCTGACGCGTTGATTGTTGTTTGCGTTGGTCCCACCGCTGATTCCGTAGCGGTTGATGTAGTAAGTCCCTTTTGGGAAATAAATAATTTGCCGCTGGGCGAATTGTTTACCCGAGACATCAGCGGACATTTTTTGGAAGGCATCGTACTCGTCACTGACGCCGTCGCCTTTAGCTCCGTAGGACATGACGGATTTTACAACAGCTCCTGGATATGCTTGCTGTTCTGCAGTTAAAAGCGGGCATGCATCGGCAGGATCCGGCGTCGCTGAAGGCGACGGTGTCGGGGTTGGAGTTGCGGCCGAAGCTATGCTCCATGAGTAACCTTGCACCGTGGAGTTGCCAGCTTTGTCGGAGCCACGGATGTTAAAGCTATGCATTCCGGCGGAAAGATTGCTGTAAGACTGTGGACTCGAACAGTTGACATACATCTGATTGTCGAGCTGACACTCCATCAAGTTCACACCCGAGAGTGCATCTGTCACAGAGAAGGAGAAGCTTGCGGACGTCGATTGTGTCGAGCTCGCCGGCTGAGATGTGATTGTCACAACCGGTGGTACGGCATCAATCACGATCATATAGCTGCCATCTGCCGAAACGTTTCCGGCTTTATCAGTGGCTCTCACAGCAAATGTATGACTTGCACTTGAAAGGCCTGAGAAAGCCTGAGGACTCACGCAGGCCGCATAGGCTCCCGCATCGAGTTTACACTCGTACTTTGCAATCCCTGAAGCGTCCGAGGAATTAAATGAGAGATTCAGTGAAGTCGACTTGGTTGGATTCATTTGATTCGAGCTGACCGCCGGGGCGCTTGGCGCTATCACATCGACTGCAAAACTGTAACTGGCTGGTGAAGAGGCCTGCCCTGTTGCATCGATAGCTTTCACAGAGAAACTATGACTTCCCTCCGCAAGACTTGAATAAGCTTGAGGACTGGAGCAAGCAGCGAATGCAGAGTTATCTATTGAACACTGATAACTTGCAATCGTACTTCCAGAGCTAGATCCAGCAAAACTAAAACTTGCCGAAGCTGAATTTGAGAACGCTGATGGCATCTGTGAAATCGCCACTGTCGGCACTGACACAGAAGTGTTTACAGAGAATGAAACTGTTTGAGTCGCAGACTTATTCCCAGCGGAATCTTGAGCATAAAGTCTCACACTGTGAGCACCTTGAGCAAGATTGGTGATATTGTAGGGCGAAGTACAAGCTGCAAAAGCCGCGTTATCTAAAGAGCAACTTGCAGCAGCACCAGGAAAGTTATCAACCACTGAGAAAGAAATAGACGCTGACGTCGTATTAATAGTCCCTGACGGAGCTGAGTTGATTGTTAATACTGGACCTTTGCGATCCAAACGGAAACTTCTTTTTGCGGTCGCCAGTACCAAGCTATTTTGATTAGTGGCATCGACCGTCAAAGTGTAATCTCCGTCAGGCATTGCGGATAAATCAATGGGGCTTGAACAATCGGCTTGAAGTGTTTGATCTAAGTAGCACTTCGCACTGACACCTGAAAGATTGTTGCCCGAGATCTCGTAGCTAAAAGAGACACTGTTGGCATTGACCATATTCAAGGGAACTTTGCTAAAGATAACAGAAACCGCAGAGGGCTCACTCGAAGCCATATTTAAATCTCCGCTGCCGGCGACGGTAAAGCCACCCTTAGAACAGTTATTATATAAAAAAGAACCAGATAAGATCAGGACTAGAGACAAAACCATCGGCTTCAGTTTTCTCAACATAATACGAAACATACGTAATTCCCCCATAACGATGAGTTTATTGTAAGCCACTCCTTTTGGATACCCTAGGCACGTTCTAAGATTGAGACAAGGAAAGCCTGGAAAGAGGAGCCGACTTCTAAGGCAACCCCAGGGGCTGAAATTTTAGGTTCTCAAATCGGGATGATCCTACCACCTTCAGCGGAGTGAGCATCAGCGAGCTCGATGCTCCGTGCTTTGACCAATCCCACGCGAAAGTAAACTATATTTTGCATTGATAAACTTAAAACGATCCTTTTTTCTAGCTGCTGTCTGTTTTATTCAACTGCGAGCCCGCGCGGCCGAAAACTCTCTTTCTATTTATAATGTAAACCCGGTCCAAGACGGAACTATCATCGGCTTGAGCCTGGCGGCTTCCGGGTGGGCTCACATCAATGCTGACAGTCTGATTCGCAAACGGTGTCCGTGTGATCCAGATGAATTGAATTCTTGGGATCGCCAAGTTGTTGGCAATTCAAACTCTTCAGCAGCCCGCGCTTCAGACTTCGGTGTCACCGCCGCAATTGTAGCTCCTTTCGTCGTGACTGGGATGGACACGGGTTTCTCAGAAATTTTTTTTGAAGATGCGATCATCTACGCAGAAGTTCTTGCTGTGAATACGACGGTTCTTTCTGCTACAAAATATTCGGTGCAAAGGCCCCGTCCCAAAACTTACGACGGGGACCCTGGATATGTGAATAAAGCAGATGGCTATCAATCCTTTTATTCAGGACATGTCTCGACCACTTTCGCAGCGCTGAGCGCCGCCTCAACCACTTTGCAAATCCGTCATCCTGAATATGGCAAATGGCCTTGGATTGTCACAGGTGTCGTGGGTGTTGGTGTCGCTTACGGCCGAGTCGCTGACGGTCAACACTTCTACACAGACGTTTTAACAGGAGCTCTTGTCGGAGCCGCCATAGGAACTTCCATTCCTCGTCTTCACCTTCGTCGAAATGAACTTTCTGATTTCAAAATTCTTCCACAAGGCGACGGATTCTGGGCCCTATGGACAGGACAATTTTAATTCCCGGTTGTTTTATATGAGCTAAATTCTGTTATGCAAATATGCTAAGGCTCCAAATAACAGAAGTGAGTCTGAAGAGACTGGTCTAAGGTGGAGCTCTCTCGGTTCGTGTATCCCCGGTCTTGATCGGTGGGAGGGCCCGAGGTCTAATCTAAAAAGACTTCGGAGTGCCCCATGCTTGAAAATTTCAAGAAGAGAGTTCATGAGATTCGTGAGAAGTACGAGCATCAGCTCGACATTGCCTTTTTCATCGGCGGTTTCGTTTTTGATGCATTCATGGTGGCGGAGCCCGACGAAGTTCTCTCGATCGTGCAACAGATCGTATACATTTTTATTGTCGCGGCCTTGATTCACTATGAAATGCTTTTCCGTTTGCAGAAGTGGCATCCAAAGGGGCGTCTTGCCAAGGTTTGGGAATTTCGCAATCTTCTTTTGCATTTCCTGTTGGGGACGATGCTGAATATCTACTCGCTCTTTTATATCAAGAGCGCGTCGGTTTTGAATAGTATTTTGTTTTTGTTGTTGATGGCGGGAATGATTGTCGCCAATGAGTTGCCATTTATTAAAAAATCCAACGTCAGTTTTAAGGTCGGCCTTTATGCCATCTGCGTGTTTTCGTTCTTTTCGATATTAAATCCGGTTCTATTGGGTTTTGTTGGTTGGGTTCCGTTCGGGCTGGCGATCACCGCGAGCTTGCTGGTGTTTTTTCTGCAGTATAAGCGGCTCAAAAAACAAGTGCCGGATGATCGTACTTTGTTTCGCGCGGTTTTATTTCCGGGCATTTCGGTGCTGGTGGTTTTTGTCTTTTTCTATTTTATGAAATGGATTCCGCCGGTGCCGCTGAGTGTGCATGAGCAAGGTGTCTATCACCTGATCGACAAAAAAGACGGCGAGTACTTATTGTCGACGGAAAAACCATGGTGGAAGTTCTGGCAATCCGGCGATCAGGATTTTAAGGCGGAGCCCGGGGATAAGATTTACTTCTATGCGCAGATCTATTCACCGGCGAAGTTCTCAGACAATGTTTATGTGCAATTTTCTTGGAACAGCCCCAAATTTGGTTGGCAAGGGCAGGATCGTATTCCTTTAAGAATTTCCGGCGGCCGTAAGGAAGGCTATCGTGGCTATGCGATAAAATCCAACTATCAGCCAGGGGATTGGCGTGTTCAAGTCGTGACCGAGAGTGGACTTGAAATCTCGCGTTTGTACTTCACCGTCGCGGCGGCCGAGAAAAATCCTTCGCGAGCTTTTCAAGTTATCAAGAAATAACTAATAAGATCTTTTCTTTTTTTTCTTCTTCTTGCCGTCATTGGAATGGGAAGGATGTCTTTGCGTGGATGGAGTCTTACTCAGAGCCGTGTTCATTGGTTTGTAGGTGTTGTGAACCACCGGGGCGCTGGCTTTGAGAACGTCGGGCCGAGCGAGAACCGGGCGATCGGGAATTTTCGACCATGCCAGCGGTTGTTTTTGTAGTTCAGGATTCTTGCTCTGGTAAGTTTCCACTTGGGTGACAGCGGGCTGAACAGCGGCGACGAACCTCTGCGACTCTGGCGAGTTGGCGGTGTAGCTTGTCGTTGGTGACAGGATCACGGTTTCTTTTTGATAAGCGATGTATTGGCGAACAACATAGAAGTGGGTGCTCTCACTCATACCGGTGCTTGGCGGAGTCGGTGGCAATTCTTTGGGAACTTCCAGAGCGGCGTAGTGGCTGGCTTCAGGAGCTTCACCGTTTTCGATCAGATCCTGGTAGCGGCGAATTTGCGCCGTGAAACCGCTGCTGGCGAGTTCTTTGATGGCGACGGGATCGTTGCTGTGTTTGGCCTTCTCACACTCGGTGAACTCGAGACCGATCTTAACGTAGGACTTCGTGTAATACTTTTCTTTTTCGTTGTAACGATCTTCAATGCGGGCGCCTTTCGGCACGAACGAACACTCGTTGGCGAGGTCTTCGAGGGCTTGGCCTTCGGCTTTGAATTGGGCTTGCTCGGCGTGCGCGTCTTCGGCGCTGCTGATGTAGACAATGTAACCGTTATCGACAACGCGGGTTGGTTGTGAGAGCCATGAGGGCTTTTGTATTTTGGGCTCGGAGCTGCAAGCGGCGAGAGCTGCAAACGCGATCAGAGTCATGAAGTTGACCAGGGATATGAACGGGGCTTTGCGATTCATTTTATGCATGGGCACTCCTGAGGCTATTTTATTTTGCCATCCTCGCAGAAGCACGCTCTTTCTGGGACCGTTGGCACGAAGGGAGAGTGTGTTTCCAAGCCGGAGGACTAGGTCTCATTTGAAGGAGTCCACTTTAGCTCTGATGGTTTTAGGCGATTGTCTTGTTTTCCAAAAAAGAGATAAGTTCCTCTATAAAAGCGCTGCTAGTTTTAGACAGTTTTTGAGATTTATTTTGAACCGTGATCAATTCGTACCGGGCTGTCGGGATAAAAGAATTTTGTAGAATATGGGTCGTCCTTTCAGACTTTAAGACAAAATCAGGAACAAAGCCAATGCCTATTCCTTTCAAGGCGAATTGATAAATGATCTCCCAGCTTTCAATCTCCATGAGGACGGGAAGTGGGGTTTTGGTGGTCTTCATAAATTTTTGATGAAGGGCCTTCGTTTCGGGCCTTGGCTCGGTAATGATGAACCCTTTTCCTTCTATGCGGTCTTTTGAATTTGAAATCGCGAAGAAATTTCCTTTTTTCAATAGTGTCTTCTCGAAGCTTTGAAGATTCCCGTCATCGACCGTAATGCCAAAATCAATTTCTCCATTTTCCAGCATTTTCTTAATGTTTGAAGTTCTGCTAAGGCGAAAATGGGGCGTCACTAGTGGATACTTCTGCTTAAATTTTTTGAGAAACTCCGGAAGCAGCGATAACGCAATACTATGAGATGTTGCAAAATTCAGAGTACCTGTGAACTCCTTCTTCGAGATCCTTATCTCATTTTTTAGATTTTCAACTGAATTAAAGATATCTTGGCATTTTTTAAAAACGGCCTCTCCTTCGTCGGTCAGTTGAAAATTATTCTTCTTGTGCACCAAGAGCTCACAATCTAGGGACTCTTCCAGTTTGCGGATGGCTAGGCTGACGGCAGATTGGGTGACGAGGTTTTTTGCAGCCGCCCTTGCGAGGTTTTTTTCTAAGGCGGCATGGTAAAAATATCTTAAGTGGCTGAAATTCATAAAATTTCCAATAATTAAAAAAATTAAATATCATATTCAATATAATGAATTTTTATAAATATGGCAATGTGTATTATAAAGCCGCTTAGGGTTTAGACACTGACATATAAAGCCATAACATTGGAGATAACTATGAAGAAAATAACTGTAATTTTATTGACGTATTTAGCAGCTTCTCAAGTTCAGGCCCAAGAACCTGAATGTAAAATCGGCACGCAGAAAGCTGTTGAAATTGTAAATAAGCTCTGCGGAGGACAGTTTCAAGCAAAATCAGGCCATTACATTTACACGGGCTATTCGCCCGGCAACCATGGAGTCTGGGGCACCTACTTTGTTGGCGTGGAAAGCAGCAGCGACAACTATTGCGTTCGTACCGCATCGGTTAATTGTGACACAGGTCAAGTTCCCGAAAATAAGGACTATGATTCTTGTTCGTGGAGCTGCATGAGCGGTGGAAATGGTGGAGACACATAGTTTTTTCACAACATAAGGAAAAATACCTAGAATCCAAAAACAGGTTCAAAAATTAAAACCCAATACGAACACGGGAGAAATTATGAAATATACTCTTATGATATTATTATTAAATATACAAACTGCTTTTGCGGCTGTTCCCATTTTAACGATCACCGCTGAAGAATGTAAACAAGCCGCAAAAGCGAAATACAGAGGCTCTGTGTGACATCGGTAAAAATACATAAACTTTTTGCAGCTCCTGCGAAAAGCCAATAGTGTGGGCTCCAGGTTCGGTCGTGATTGTTTCAATCTTCTTGATGGTGTTTGTATCAATAACGTCAATGCAGCCTGGATCGCCAATGGCAACATAGAGCTCGTGAAATTCCGCATTGAAGAAAATGACGTCAGGGGGGCCGCTTAGTTTTACGTGGCCCATTTGCTTTTTGCTTTGCAAGTTCAGCACAAAAAGATCCCCGCTATCACACGCACAAAAAAGGCGCCCTGATGTTGGGTCTATATCCAGGCCATGAGGACCAGCAAAGGGGATTTCAAACCACCCGGATATCTCCGTCGGTTTGTCTCCGGAGATCACCGCGATTTTTGCTGGATTGCCAATATTAATATAGAAAGCATCCGTTTTACCGTCATAGACTATCCACCGCGACCGTCCTGGAGTTGGAATTGTGGCTACAACCTGCCCATGGCTCACGTTGATCACCGAAAGAGAATAAGTTGACGGATCGTCAGGCATCCCGACGTTTCCGCTTACTAAGATATTTCTTTTTGCATCAAAAGCCAGACCGTTGGGTCTTATTCCAACATCGACTTTGTGAATAAGAGATTCTGTCTTTATATCAAAAATACTTACTTGATTAGCCGCCCGGTCTGAAGTGAACAGCAAATTCAGCTCGTCTGAGACTAAAGCTCCAGCAACTCCACTCAAACTTGATATTGAGTGAAGATATTGATCCGTTCTTGCGTCAATCACATCCACAGAATCATTTGCGGTATGAGCGGCATAGATTCGCCCATTTGTTCTACTAAAGGCAGCATGATCAAAGCCGCCTTTTTTTAAATTTTTTGGTAAATCAATAAATCTTAAAAATCTCAATGCCATGTCTATTCCTTTTATATTTAATTAATCAAACTCATTTGATCTGCCACCCCGTGCGCATCGGCCTGGCCGGGCAATGGCATTACATGCTTCGAATTGTAATGATCCCAAGCCATGAACGAAAGCGCCGGGACTTCTTTCTTCAAATCCGGACTGTAGATTGTATCTCTGAGGCCATCAGCAATTGAGAAGCTTTGCAAAATATATTCTCCATTTTGCTTGTACGCAGATCCAGTGCCCCAAAGCGTGAAATAATCTAAATATGTGAATGGGCGAACTTTTAATGTTCGACTTTCATCAATTTTTAAATCCAAGGAATCCCACGACAGCGTCATCGCCTGAGTGAAGTTCGGATAATCATGAGGGTAACATGTCGCCCACTCAGTTGTGGGACTGCTAAAGTCTGTCGCTAAGGTCATAGGTCTTTTTACGCTGGATATAGTCATACCAGTAACGGGATTTAAAAGCTGAGCCTCAATTTCTCCTCCTGGCCAGTGAAGATGGGTCCTGCAGTAGTCATGTCGAAATCCACCCTCATCATATTCAGTATATTTCCCGAAATCGACTTGGGCAACGCCGCTGGCATCCGCTTTCACGATGACTATGACTTTGAATTTTTCGGTGTAGTGACCGGCATAGGGCCATTGACTGTATTGATTTCGGCTTAGATCAACAATTCCTTGGATTTTTGCCGTCTCTGGTCCTGCGAAGCCGACCGTTGACCAGACCATAAGTAAAAGCATCAATAATTTAGATCGCATATAATTTCCTTTAAAAAGATCGTTGTTATTAGTGTTCACACAAAAAGCTTTATAAGGGATTTAGTAACGAGATACTTCGGCAAAACCGTCTATTTTAAACGCGGTCTTTCTTCTGAAGACTTCTGGGCTGCTGTTTGTACTTTTGGCCAAAAGCTTCACTAAAAGATCCAAAGTTTTCATAACCAATAAGAAGGGCCACTTCAGAAACCGAGTGATCGCCTCGCTCCAAGAGTCTTTTGGCTTCTTCGAGTCGACGGTCCTTCACATAGGCATAGGGAGTTTTTTTGAATTGCGCTTTAAACTGTTTACCAAGCACAGATTCGCTGCTGCCGATGGAACGACAGATTTTCTCTAGATCCAGATCGGAGAATAGATTGGTCTCAATATACTTCATAGCTTTTTGGGCAACCGTCGCAGGCGCCGCCCTCTGTATGATTTCAGAGGAATGTGCTTTTCCTCCTACGGAAAGCATTAAAACCTCTTGAACTAGCTGCACCTCTAAATCCTGCAGCAAATCGCCGCGAACTTTCTGCAAAACCCTTTTGAAAAAATATTCTTGGAGAAGCTGTTCTAGAGCTATACTTCGATGGAATGAAAGGCACTTAGTAAATAGCGAGCTTATTTGGTTTAAAGAAAGACCGCACTTTTCTGCTTGGCTATAAATATAGGACTCCATGGGGTACAAAGCAAACGTATCATAAATAGCACTGACGGCCTCATCATCGTGGGAAACAATAGAGGGGACCGTAAGAATCGTTGTGCTATCTATCAAAAATACCTTATTAGCACTCTTGGTCCTTATTTCCATTGCACAGTTTCCACGTGGGCAGACAAACATCAATCGCTCATGGGTGTGAAAATCTTTATAAAAATCACAACTTCTTTCATAGGCAATACCAATGGGCCCACTGATATCAATGATCTGCTCAAGAAGCAGCCCTCTAGCGATGTTCGCAAAGTCTCTCGGAAGTTTCATCTATAGTTAAAGTGGCTTCATTGCTTTAAACGAGCAGGCAAGTTGAAAAACGGTCTCTTTTGACTGAGCTCCGTAGATGATGTAGCCAACCCCGCCATTCATTGGAGCGCCGGAATAAGACATTGTTAAACCGTCCTCTACCTTTATTCCGGCCAGATCGAAAGGACCAGCAGCTCCGCCTTCTCCCACTGCGAGAGTCACTTTGAAACTGCCAATGGTTCCTAGCACATGCTCATTTTTCCCAGATTGGATTGAGTCCATTTTGACTGCAGAAAATTGCAAGGCTTTACCAGCAGAAGTTCCTGAGCATTGGGCTTCATAAATGGTCGCCTGCGCTGATAGAGATAAAAGAATACCGAGAATTGATAAAATGTATTTCATTAAATTTTTCTTTCTCAAAATGTTTCTAATTTATTGCTGATGGCATTCCACTGGAACGTAATAGGTTACGCCGCCTTCATAGCTGTCGTAATAGGGGCTAGAGCTTCCTTGAGCGAGATAGATATGGGCCGAATTGGAAAGTGCATTCATCTGGTGTGGGCTAAAGAAGATATCGAGGAAATATCCTTGTTTGGATTGAGCACCTTCATCACTAAATTGAACTTGATACTGGTCCCAAACGATACCTACGGTGTAATGCAAGAGAGTAGCTTTTGTTGTTGTGCTAACAGTTTGTCCTGTAGATAAATTTACTTCTTGCTTACTAACAGTGGCATCCCACGCAGTATCAGGGCCCGCAAAGGAGGGCTTTGTGAGGGCATCGAGAGTGATGTTCAAACTCTTAAGTTCTCTTTTTTCTCCTTTTAGCATTGTATAATCACTCGCGTAGGAGTTTGCACTCTTGCAAAGAATACGCTGAGGCGTCTGAGCAAAGACTGTGTTTTGCAATCCAAGAATGAGTGTCAGTAAAGCCATTCTTCTATATTTAAATACATTTTTCATAACATTTCCTTCGGTAAAAGAGGCCAATCCTCGGTTATTTGAGAAACGTGTATATTTTGTGTTTATAACAACAGTCAAATTTTATTTGTAATATGTATAACATTTGTATAATATTGATACATATATTACATGTTCGTCATAGAGCGGGAGTTCTAATTTGGCTAAAAAACTGAAAGAAAACGAGCAAAAATGGCTGCTGCTTCTTCATCAAATGCCGGCAAAGTCCGAAACGGAGCGCGTTAGAATTTGGCGAGCGCAACAAAAATTAGGAGCCATTTCCGTTAAGAATTCCGTATCAGCGCTTCCTGATACGGAGCATTTTCGAAAATCTCTCATAGATCTTGCCGATCAAATCATTTCCTGTGGTGGAGATGCCATCGTGACTGAGGGCCGGTTTATATTCGGCCTTAAGTCGGAATCTCTCCTGCAAACATACAACCTCCAAATGGAGACGGAATTTAAGAGTCTTGCCAAAGAAATTCAATCCACCTTAAAAGCGGCTCCTACAAACGCTTCGGAAAGTGAACTAATGCGCTGGGAACATAAGAGAACTAAATTCATTAGCCAGCTTAATGACCTTTCACTAAGAGGTATCTCCGCATCTGATGGGGAAGATCAATGTCGGGTTGGTTTAAAAGAGTTTGAGAGAAAATTGAAAGCTCCTCACAAGAAAGCGCAGGATCAGCAAAAGAAATTGGTCGTTCCTAAAAATGCCGTATGGGTTACGAGGAAGGACCCTTACATTGACCGTTTGGCCTCTGCATGGCTGATAAGAAGACATATTCAAAAAGAGGCCGAAATTTTGTTTGTCGATATCGACAAATATGTTCACAAGCAACACCACTTCCGCTTTGATGTCTTCAATGGCGAGTTCACTCATATCGGCGATCAATGTACTTTTGAAGTTCTGGTGGAGCATTTCAAAATTCGCTTGCCCGCCATAAGAGCTCTGGCAGAAGTGGTGCATGATCTCGATATTAAAGACGGAAAATTCGATCGCCCGGAAACTCCAGGAATTCGCATGGCGCTTGAGGGCATTATTCATGGTTATAAAAACGACGAAAAGAGACTGGAGGCTGCGATGAATCTCTTTGACAGCTTGGTCCTCTCGTTAAAAAAGTAAAACACATTGTAAGGGGGAATTTATGAAATGGATCACACGTGAAAGACCTAAGATTGACCGCATTGCTTGTCCGTGGCTTATCAAGAAATTCATCGATAAAGAGGCGGAGTTTCTTTATGTGCCGAAAGAGCAGGTCTTAAAGGTTGCCCAAGAACAGAACGCCATACCTTATGATATTGCCGGAGTTGAGCTCACCCATGATGGTGATTATTGTAGCTTTGATGCTATCATAAAAAAATATAGATTGAATGATCCAGCTCTTATAAAGATGGCCGAGATCGTTCGCGCAGCAGATACGGATACTTTGGATAAGTCTCCACAAGCCCCAGGTCTTCTCGCTATAACTTTGGGTCTTTCTGCGAATTACTCTGATGATCACGAAATGCTTAATGTAGGTATGATTATCTATGAGGCTCTCTATACCTGGTGCCAATCTCTCACTCAGGAAAAACATGGCTGGAACCCAGCGGTGACTATTTAAGGAAAGCGGGTACTATGGAAGTCCCTGAATCTCAAAAACCATCTCTGTGGCACCTTGCTTGCTATTTTTTGAAATTAGGTGCTACGGGCTTTGGTGGGCCCGTGGCTCTGACGAGCGCCATGCAATCCGATTTGATCGACAATCGAAAATGGTTTCCGCAAGAGACTTTTAAAACGGGTATGGCGCTTTCGCAGTTGGCCCCGGGCCCTTTGGCTGCGCAACTGGCCATCTACTTCGGCTGGGCCCAATCAGGCACTTTAGGAGCAACTGCTATTGGTTTTGCATTTATTTTGCCAAGTTTTGTGATGGTGATCGCATTGGCGATACTCTACGTTCATTTTGGCAGCCTGCCGGTTATTCAGAAATTATTCTGGGGAATTGGTCCTGCCGTGATTGCAATTATTTGTTTGGGCGCGAAGAAACTCGCCCATAAGAATCTAGAAAAAGATTATGCGCTTTGGGCACTGGCTATTATAAACACGGCTGTTGTTGTATGGACGGAATCGGAAATTCTTTGGCTTTTTCTTTTGTCTGGGGCCGCCGTTCTTATATTCAGGGCAAAAATGAGCTCACAGTTAAAAATGTTTTCCTTTTTGCCGATGTTCAGCGAAGGGCTCTTCGGTCCTGCAGATGGTGGGACCTTGACAACGATTTTTTTATTTTTTCTTAAATCAGGCGCTTTTGTCTTTGGAAGTGGTCTAGCCATTGTTCCTTTTCTCCATGGGGGAGTCGTAGTAGATCACCATTGGTTGAATGAAAAACAGTTTTTAGATGCCGTGGCCGTGGCCATGATCACTCCAGGTCCGGTTGTTATTACTGTTGGCTTTATTGGCTTTCTCGTCGCCGGGTTGTGGGGAGCTCTTCTCGCGGCTTTAGGAACTTTTCTTCCTTGCTATTTATTTACTGTTATTCCTGCGCCGTATTTTTCGAAATTATCAAAGAATAAATATATTTTTTCTTTCGTGGATGGGGTGACGGCCGCTGCAGTGGGGGCCATTATAGGTGCTGCGATTGTGTTGGGAAGAAAGTCTTTGGTGGATATTCCGACCATTCTCATTTTTGTGGTCACTCTTTTAGGAATCAGATTTATTAAAAAAATTCCTGAACCCCTTTGGATTGTTTTCGCAGGAATCGTGGGGCTGCTTTTTGCAAATTAATACATAGGTTAAGGAATCGCCGGGCTTAGTCGTGCCCGGCGATTTTTTGATATTCATATCTAGTGGTAGGTAGCGCCCGAAGTGAATTTCATGTTCATACCGTCGTTTGAGTAGCCACCACCCGCACACATGCCAAAATTTGATGATGAGGCGCAGCCGGGATCTGTTCCTGTGCCATTCACAAATGAACATTGTGTAGTGACTGAGCAAGTACCCGCATAGTTCGTTCCAGTCAAAGCGAGCGCACAAGAACACTGGGCTCCCGTCGCAAATGTAATCTTCATAGTGAAGGGAGTGCCTGAGGTGTTGGCGCCTGTCCAGTCGATGGACCAAGCACTGTTACTCACTGTCCAAACACCGCCGATACCTTTTGCCACTGGCTGAGTTATTGGTGCGCCTGGAATATAATCGGCAGGGGCCGTGGTGGTTGGATTGGCGTTAAATGTGGGTGCTGTAAATCCTGAAGGCGGAGTGATTCCTGACAATGGAATTTGTCCATTACCGATTCCCGCGACCGTGCCAGCGAGCGATGACATCGAAGGCGGAGTAATGGCAACGTCATTTCCTTGCGAATTTTTAACCGTCTGAGCTCCCATTCCCGACAAGTTTCCATTCTGGATGAGAGCCTTCGCATAGGCGTCGGCCATTGCCGTTGAATCCGTTCCTGCGGAATGAGCAGCCTTAGAAATAGCTGCCAACACCAACGCATACTGGCCGGTAGCATCGTTTGGAATGGATCCATATGGATTCGCAGGTACGACACCCACAACATCTGGCAAACCAAAAGCTTGCGATACTTGATAATTCGAGTTTGTCACCAACTGTTCTAGCGTAGTCCCACCAGGTAACCCCGATTGCATCTGCGCCGCAAATTTTTTATAAGCCATGTCTGGCAGCGGACCCAAGGCCGCGCTATAAGAAGATTCTAAACTGACCGATGGAAGAAGTGTGGTATAGGATTTGTTCGCTAGAGATATTGTTGAACCGCTCGCTTCCTCGACGTAACTACCGCCACTTAATTGAATCGCAACCGGCCCGCTCGGCGCGGCGCCCACGCTGATGCTGTAATTACCGGATGAGTCCGTCGTCCCAGTGGCAAGGGGAGAACTTGATAGAGTTCCATTTTCATCGACAGAATAAACCGAGACCGTAGCTCCATTGACCGGTCCAAATATAGCACTTCCACCAATGGTAAAGCCGGATGAAGAATCCTCCGAGGTGGACTTTTTACTGCAACCCGCTGCCAAAGCAAAAATAATAAAAGACAAGCAAGTTAGCTTTAATCGCATACGTACCTCCAAAGCAAACTAGTAAGATTTTTGTTGCTGCTACAACTAATTTTACTATGTCCCATGCCTCCAACAAAATTACATAGAGCTTTTTCGCTAATCGAGACACGAGTGTGTTTTACTTTATAACTGGGATGATTTTTTGAGACGACGTTCAATAAAATTAAAGCGTTCGGTTCGAATGCGCGACGAAATTGTTTTACGGGTCGATATCAAAGAAATCAATACGCCCTGGCGTTAATGTTTCAGCTGTCTTTGCTGCGCTTGTTGAAGAGTCGCAAAATCCAAGCTTAGCAAGCGATCGTTGCTCTCGTCGTCGACTCGGCCAACAAAGTAGAGTGGCGAATCTGGCTGGTCAGAGACATCCACATGCTGGACATGGGTGACTTTTTTGCCGTTGTAGCTGAGTTTAAAATAAATGGCAGGGAGCTCAGGGTGATCCACAGAAAAGGCGCCGATCGCCTTTTTACAAGCATCTGGGTTTTCGGCGCAACCTTCACCGATACGCTCATGAAATAAGACCATGCGAAGACCGGCGTGATAGGCGGGGTGTTTTTGATAGACATAGGTCGAACCCAGAGCACGTCCTGGGTCATTAAAAAAGACTCGGTTTTTTACCGTCGCTTCATCGCCATTGAATGAGATATCGTAGTACCCAACTCGCGCAATTTCAGTGTCTCCCATTTTGCCTTGTTCATGAAAGTAAATCTGCTGACCGTCACCACTCCATGTTGGATGTTTGTCCATGTGGTTTCCGAGATAGAAAGTCTTTTTAGTTTTAAAATTGTAAAGGTAAATTCCTTGCGTCGATGGATCCGGCATTTCTGTCCCAGGCTGCACATAGAATGTCAGCCACTTTTGATCAGGTGAAACCCGCGGATGCTCAAGAAAGGTCTTATCAGGCAAACCAAAATCATGTGCATCGAGGGCAGAGACTTTTTTTCCTTTGACGTAAAAACTGATCACAGAATGGTAACCAATAGGATCCCACTCTTTCGTCTTTAAATAGTTCCACACCGTCTTAGGCAAAGAGCTTGGCCGAAACTCAAGTTCAGCGGCGACAATCCGGTCACTACTTCCTGCGAACGAACCTTTGATAAAAAGATTCATAAGAGGTTTTTTCAATTTGGTTCCCATATCATTTGGATTGTTCAGATCTTTAATAATAATATCGACCGGGGCTTTGCCGGCGATATCGCTGATGGCAATGATGGTGTGGCCGTCAGGAGAAACCACCGGAGACTCAAGAGCTTTGCCTTGCATGTTGATCACCGTGACGTGCTCGTCTCCTACCTTCATCTTAGCATCGCTATCTTTGAACAAATCCGAGCAATTGTTTGCAGGCTCACGCGCCTGACCGGTGTCACCGCAAACATATTGTGCGTTTGGATCTATTTGGGTCACAGATTCTTTTTTATTGGCGGTTGCACAAGCAGCCAAAGAAAGAATCATGATCAGCGCGCACACTCTTCCGAAATTTTTTTGGATATGAATAGCCATATCAAAATTATAGATTTCTAGATTTTGTTGTACACATCTATCGCTGGTTTAGATCTACGCGTTAGGTAAGAAGTATTAAAGCTAGACTCGCGTCTAGCTTTGATCCCAGTCTCCGCTGGCAAAAGTGTCGGAGCTCGGAATGGCAACACCGATGTTGATGCTGTCGTACCAGCCGCTCGCCTAGAAGAGGCCATTACAAATGAATGGGTCTGTAGAGAACCTAGTGAATTTAAATCACTTACCTGCTGACTTCAGATTTTTTGGTGATAGCTGCTACGCGGAGGTCACCGGAGAATTTGATTGCCAATAGCTCAGCCAATATTCCGTACAAAAATTGAGTGTGTTGGCGAGTTTGAAAAAGGCTTTGAGCTGCGAGGAGTTTAATTTCATCTAATAAGAATTTCTTATTATTGCATTAAATCAATTAATTTTACATGTGTATCATTTTGGTTCTATAAGCTGATCATCAGAAGGCTTGAATAAGCTAGGAGGACCTATGAAAAGTAATATTACGTCAGTGTTATCTATTTTAGTATTTGGTTTAACAATATCATCTATGTCACATGCTGTGTGCTCTGTAACTCGCTATGGCCCAAGTTATCCACAGAAGATAAAAGGTGATAATGAGCTCGAAGAGATGAGTTCCGTTCAGGGGGACCAGTATGGAGCTATAGACGGCGGCAGCTGCACGTATCCAAAGCACGTATGCGCTGATGGCACTTGCGGGTATGCATGTAGGTAGCCTCACGGAAAAGATTGGCACAAATAGTTCTGTGAAAATGGCAGAACTCTTTGGACGGGGACGAAAACTCATTGAGTTTCTTACCTCGGCGTTCTTCCTAAATCTGAATTCGGTAGCGAAGATAAAGCCAACCTTCGCTAAAACGGCGCTCCTCCAGTAATTCGAGTCGGAGGACAACGTCTTTTGGTAAAACAGAGATCACAGGAATACCGTTACCGATTGTCGTTGGAACGACGAACAAATGGATTTCATCGACAAGTTTATTGCGAAGGGCTTGTGCTGCGAGAGTTGGACCCCCGATACAAAGATCTTTGGCAGATTTCGTTTTCATCTCACAAATCTTTTGCACATCGAAATCATTCTCAAGACGAGTCCTTCGAGTTGTCACCGATTTTAAACTCTTTGAATAGACAATCTTTTCGGCAGATTGCCAGACGCGCATGAAATCTTGTTTATCTGCCGCCATATTGGCAAGATCCGGTGTTTCCCAGTAAGACATAGTCTCGAAATTCTTACGCCCATAGAGATAGGTCCCGATAGGGCGCATGACTTCAGTGATGAACGCAGTACTCCCTTCAACCGGAATAGACCAATCATAATGTCCATCGCCGATATAACCGTCCAATGACATAACTGACACGTAATTAAGTTTCGCCATGGTTCAATATCCTTCTGTGATTCCCCTGGAACTATCATAACCTTCTAAAGATTCTTGTCCATCAAGGAAATGTTTCTAACTCACGGTCTGCCACTGCAAGAGCGCTAGAAGCTTCTACACAAGGATCGGCGTCAAAAGCGGAGCCTGACCCAAGCTCTCTGAAATCGTTGCAGGATTGCATCCCATAGATTGAGC
>Ga0255338_1000965_pt1 | contig 65354 bp, 64 predicted proteins | sample MeOH1_35cm_T4_19_FD_203715 | JGI IMG/M metagenome (GOLD analysis project Ga0255338, IMG submission 203715) | Sandy soil microbial communities from University of British Columbia, Vancouver, Canada - MeOH1_35cm_T4_195 | ecosystem: Engineered > Artificial ecosystem > Sand microcosm > Unclassified ... | reverse complement strand
CCCAGGCTGACCTCTTCTCGCGCTACCTCGACCTCTGGCAGTCCACGGCGCGCCGGGCCGGCGGCGAATCGCCCGATCCGGTGGTCAGCCCGGCCAAGGGCGACAAGCGCTTCAACGACCCGGACTGGTCGGACAATCCCGTCTTCGACGTGATCAAGCAGTCCTACCTGCTGACCGCCAACTTCCTGAACGGCCTGGTGGCCGACGTGGACGGCGTCGACCCGCTGGAGAAGCGCCGGGTCGAGTTCTTCATGAAGATGCTGACCGACGCCTTCGCGCCCTCGAACTTCCTGGCCTCCAATCCGAGCGCGCTGAGGGAAGTGATGGCCACCGGCGGCGCCAGCCTGGTGAAGGGGATGGAGAACTTCCAGGCCGACCTGCAGCGCGGAGGCGGCCAGCTCTCCATCGCCCAGACCGACTACGAGCTCTTCAAGATCGGCGAGAACGTCGCCACCGCGCCGGGCAAGGTGGTGTTCCGCAACGAGATCATCGAGCTGCTGCAGTTCTCGCCGACCACGGACCAAGTGTTCGAGATCCCACTGGTGATCTTCCCACCCTGGATCAACAAGTTCTACATCCTGGACCTGCGCCCGGAGAACTCGATGATCCGCTGGCTGGCCAGCCAGGGAGTGACCGTCTTCGTGGCCTCGTGGGTCAATCCGGACGCCGCGCTCGCGACCAAGACCTTCGAAGACTACATGCGCCAGGGCATTTACGAGGGCGTGGCCGCGGCCAAGACCCAGGCGGGCGTCGATCACGTCAACACCGTCGGCTACTGCATCGGCGGCACGTTGCTCTCGGCCACCCTGGCCCACATGACGGCCAAGGGCGATGCGTCCATCGGTTCGGCCACCTTCTTCGCCGCCCAGCAGGACTTCTCCGAGGCCGGCGACCTTCTGCTGTTCACCAACGAGGACTGGCTGAAGGACCTCGAGGCGAAGATGGACGAGGGCGGCGGCGTCCTCTCCGGCCAGACCATGGCCGACACCTTCAACGCGCTCCGCGGGAACGACCTGATCTGGTCGTTCTTCGTGAACAACTACCTGATGGGCAAGGAGCCCAAGCCCTTCGACCTGCTGTTCTGGAACTCGGACCAGACGCGGATGCCCAAGACGCTGCACACCTTCTACCTGCGCCGGTTCTACGGCGAGAACGCCATGGCCAAGGGCGAGCTGACGCTGGATGGCGTGACCATCGACCTGAGCAAGGTGAAGGTCCCGGTCTACGTCCAGTCCTCGAAGGAGGATCACATCGCGCCGGCCAAGTCGGTGTTCAAGGGCGCGCGGCTGTTCGGCGGCCCCACCACCTTCACCATGGCCGGGTCGGGCCATATCGCCGGCGTGATCAACGCCCCCGCCGCCAACAAGTACCAGCACTGGACCAACGACAAGCTGCCGGCCACGCTCGAGGAGTGGCAGGCCGGCGCGGTCGAGGCCCCCGGCTCCTGGTGGCCGCACTGGATGGCCTGGCTGGCCGACAAATCCGGCAAGAAGGTTCCCGCCCGCGACCCGGCCAAGGGGCCGCTGAAGCCGCTGGGCGATGCGCCGGGCGAGTATGTGAAGGTGAAGAGCTGACGATGCGGCGACGCGTCTTCGCGGCTTGCGCGTCTGTGATCGTCTTCGCGGCCCCGCCGGCCTTCGGTCAGGTTCGCCCGGAGCTGGATGGCCCCACCCAGCTCGACATGAACCGCCAGGCGCATGCCCGCTTCAAGATCGCCGACCGCGAGCTCAACGAGGCTTACCGCAAGCTGAACGGCCAGGCGTCCGCGGGCGGGCGGGAGCGCCTGCGCGCGGCGCAGCGCGCCTGGATCACCTTCCGCGACCTGGACTGCGCCGCCCGGGCCGGCTCGCGTGGCGGGTCGTTCCACACCGCCGCCGTCTCGCTCTGTCTAGAGAAGGCGACCGACGATCGGACCCGGGTGCTCAAGGCGGAGGCCGCCTGCGCCGAGGGCGACATGGGCTGCGGCGGCCACATCGACTGACCTCCTCTCGGGCGGCCTCGAGCAAGCGCAGCCTTACTAAGGTTTAATGCAAGCTACCTTGCACCGCCCAATACCTTGCCGTACCTCTTGGCTCAGCAAGGAGGGGCGACCCAGTGCCCGAAGCCATCGAAATCCAGCTGAAGAAGGGGGCGCTCGAACTCTGCGTTCTGGCCCTGCTTTCGAAGCACGACAGTTACGCCTACGAGATCGCCGCCCAGCTCGCCGACGCGATCGGCATGGGGGAAGGCACGATCTATCCGCTGATGCGCCGGCTGCAGACCGACGGCCTGGTCGAGACCTACCTGGTCGAGAGCAGCTCGGGCCCACCGCGCAAATATTACCGGCTCAGCGAAGCCGGAAAGAAGAACTTCACCTCGCAGCAAGCGGCCTGGAAGTCGTTTTCCAACGCCGTCGACAGCATCCTTGGAGGCGCAAAATGACCCGCCAGGCTTTCATGGCCCGGCTGCGGGAGGGCCTGCGCGGCCTGCCCCCGCAAACCGTGGCCGATATCGTCGCCGACTATGAGGCGCACTTCACCGACGGCGAGGCCGCCGGCCGGAGCGAGGCCGAGGTGGCCGCCGCCCTGGGCGACCCGGACCGCCTGGCCCGCGAGATCCGCGCCGAGAGCAGCATGACCCGCTGGCGCGAGGAACGCAGCCCCTCGTCCGCCGCCGCCGCCGTGTTCGCGGTGCTGGGCCTGGGCGCGATCGACATCCTGATCCTGCTGCCGATCCTGATGGGCGTCGCCGGCGCCATCGTGGGCCTGGCCGTGGCGGTCATCGTCTGCTTCTTCGCCGGCGCCTTCGTGTTCGCCGCCGGCCCCTTCATGGATCCTCCTGGCGGCCCGATCACCGCGATCCTGCTCGGCATCGGGATCATGGCCGGATCGGCCTCGGGCGGCGCTTTGCTGACCATCGTCTCGATCGGCCTGATGAACGCGCTCGTCTGGTACGGCCGCCTCCACTACCGGCTCCTGAAGCCGGCCCTCGAACCGCAAGCGTGAGGACTGAGCCATGATCCGCGTACTCTTCATGATCGCCATCGCCGGCTTCGTGCTCTCGGTCGGCACCCTCGCCGCGGCCTTCGCCATCGGCGGACCCGAGGCCGTCGCCCGCGGCGGCTGGGTGGTCGCCGGCAAGGACTGGAGCGGCGACTGGGATTGGGACTGGGACGACGAGCACCATCGCGGCGAAGGCCGCTGGAGCTCGGAGGCCGGTGGCCCCCAGGTGAGCCGCACGCTGGCCTGGAGCGGCGCCGACAAGCTGGACATCGATCTGCCCGCGGACGTCCGCTACGTGCAGGCCGACGGTCCGGCCACGGTCACCGTCACGGGCCCGAGGCGCGCCGTGGACGAGGTGATCGTCCGCGGGGACAGCATCCGCTACGACCATCGCCGCGCCCACTGGCGGCCCAAGCTGTCCATCGTCGTCCAGGCGCCGAACGTCACCAGCTTCGACCTGTCGGGCGCCAACACCCTGACCATCGAGAACTACCGCCAGAACCGGCTGAAGCTGGACCTCTCGGGCGACGCCGAGGCCACTGCGACCGGCGAGACCGATCTCATCGAGCTCGACATCTCGGGCAGCGGCGACGTCGACCTGGGCTCGTTGAAGGCCAAGGGCGCGAACGTGGATGTCTCGGGCGCCGCCGACGCGGTGATCGCGCCCACCGACTGGGCTAGGCTGGATATCTCGGGCTCGGGCGACGTGCGGCTCCTGACCAACCCGGGCAAGCTCGAAACCGATGTCAGCGGCGCGGGGAGAGTCCGCCAGGACGGGCCGTCGACCAGCCCCTCGCCCTCCCCTTCGCCGTCACCGTCTCCCAGCCCAAAGGCCCCCAAGCCCTAAGGCTGCACCTGACGGCCCGGGGCATTGCGCCGCCCCGGGCCGGCTTTTTCAGGCGGGTATGAACTTCAGCGCCGCGCCATTGCTGCAGTAGCGCAGGCCCGTGGGCCTCGGGCCGTCCTCGAACACGTGGCCGTGGTGACCCCGGCACTGGGCGCAGTCGTAGGCCGTGCGCGGCACGCCGATCTTGTAGTCGGTCTTGGTGACGAAGGCGCCCGGCAGGGCGCGGTAGAAGCTGGGCCAACCGGTCCCGCTCTCATACTTCGTGGTCGAGCTGAACAGCGGCAGGTCGCAGCCGAGGCAGACATAGGTCCCCTTGCGCTTCTCCTTCAGCAACGCGCTGGTCCCGGGTCGCTCCGTGGCCTCGTGGCGGAGCACCTGGTAGGCGAGCTCCGGCAGTCGCTTGCGCCACTCGGCGTCGGTGATCTTGCGATAGGGCGATGCGGCGTAGGCGTCCCTGGCCGCGGCCAGGGAGGAGGCCGGAATGCCCAGGGCGGCGATGGAGGCGGCGGCGAGGAAGCCGCGGCGGTCGAGGGTGCGAAGCGTGCTCATGACCCCGATTACGTGGCCTCCCGCGCGCGAGATGCAAGCGCCGCCCGCCGCATCAGTGCGATGCGGCGCGCGCATGGGGCGGGCGCCGCCGCCCGAACATGCGAGGTGTCGGCGCTAGCAATGTTCTTTGTATGTTCTATATTCTACTCCTCTCCCAGGCGCAGAGCGCCGAGGGAGAGGCTGGGAGAGGGCGGCGCGGCCGCGCAGCCGCCCCGGCGTTGGACCCGGGGCCGCCATGGGCAAGATCGTTTCGATCACCTCGAAGCTGCGGCGGGACCGGGCGCGGCGCCTCCGGCGCGACCAGACCGAGACCGAAGCGCGCCTGTGGGAGGTCTTGCGCGGCGGTCGCCTCGACGGTTGGAAATGGCGCCGGCAGGTCACGGTCGGCCCCTTCATCGTGGACTTCCTCTGTCTGGAGGCTGCCCTCGTGGTTGAGCTCGACGGCGGAATCCACGCCAGTCAGATCGAGTACGACGCGCGCCGCGATGCCTATCTCAAACGACACGGCCTCCGGGTGCTTCGGTTCTGGAACGCCCAGGTGGCCGACGATCTGGATCGCGTTTCCTGGACGATCCTGAGCGCGTGTCGCGAGTCGGACCCGCGCCGGCGTAGGAGCCGGATCGCACGCGGCCGACGTACGCCCGGTCGCTAGCGCGATCGGGTCCAAGGGGCGAGCGTGCCCATTGGCCGCGCCGCCCTCTCCCGGCCTCTCCCTCGGCGCTCCGCGCCTGGGAGAGGAGACACTGACGTCTCCCATGATCCAGTGTAGACGCTGTCGCTGGTGCGGAGTGATCCCTCCCCGCCTACGGTCCTCGCGCTAGAGGCCCTCGCCCTCCGGGAGGCCCAGCATCAGGTTCAGGCTTTGGACCGCCGCGCCGGACGCGCCCTTGCCGAGGTTGTCCAGGATGGCCACCAGGCGGGCCTGGCTGCCGTCGGCGTTGCCGAAGACGAACAGGCGCATCCGGTTGGTCCCGTTCAGCGCCTGCGGGTCCAGGGCCTGGACATAGCCGCCGGCGCCGGCGCGGGTCTTCTGCAGCTCGGCGCATTCCGGGCCGCTGGCCACCTCGACGAAGGCCTCGCCGGCATAGGCCGCCTCCAGCGCCACGTGCAGGTCGGCCGGCGACGGCTTGCCCGGCATGGCCCAGAGCTGGAGCGGAACCTCGACCAGCATCCCCTGGGCGTAGCGGCCGACGGAAGGCGCGAACACCGGCGCATGCGTGAGGCTGGTATGGATCTGCATCTCCGGCAGGTGCTTGTGGGCCAGGGTCAGGCCATAGGCGCGGAAGGCGTCGTTCGTGGCGGCGGGCGGCGCCTGGTCCTCGAACTCGGCGATCAGCCCCTTGCCGCCGCCGGAGTAGCCGGAGATGGCGTTCACGGTGATCGGGAAGTCGGCCGGGATCAGCCCCGCAGCCACCAGCGGCCGCACCAGGCCGATGAAGCCGGTGGGATAGCAGCCGGGGTTCGACACCCGCGTGGCGCCGCGCACGGCGTCGCGCTGGGTCGCCGACATCTCCGGGAAGCCGTAGGTCCAGCCGGGCGCGGTGCGATAGGCGGTCGAGGCGTCGACCACCTTCACGCTGTTGGACGTGATCATGCCCACCGCCTCGCGCGAGGCGTCGTCCGGCAGGCACAGCACCACGGCGTCCGCCGCGTTCAGCAGTTCGGCGCGCGCGTCGGCGTCCTTGCGCCGGGCCGGATCGATGGAGAGCACCTCCAGGTCGGTGCGGCGCGCCAGCCGCTCGCGGATCTGGAGCCCCGTGGTGCCGGCTTCGCCGTCGATGAAGATGGTGTGGGTCATGGACTGCTTCCGTTCTAGATCACCTCCTCTCCCCCCGCGAAGCGGAGAGGGAGAGGGTAGGGAGAGGGCGGCGGAGGCTTTCGATCGCCGCGATCGTCGATCCGCTTGCGCCATTCGGGTCTACAGCGGTGTGAACCCGAGGCCGAGCCGCCCTCTCCCTACCCTCTCCCTCTCTCGCTGCGCTCGGGGGAGAGGGCACAAGAAAAAGGGCGCTCCGGTTTCCCGAAGCGCCCTGATCCGTAAACGCGAGTAATCGCTGCGCGGATTAGCGCTTCGAGAACTGGAAGCTCTCTAACTGATTGTTTTGTGTCAGATATTTTCGTCGAAAAAACATTGTGAACGATCTGTGAAGCGAGTTCTTTGATTGGCGTTGACCGAGGTATCTAGTGAGGATCGACGTCCATGTGATTGCATCTCGAAACTTGGCGTTCTCTGCTGGATCGAGCACGCGCGGCGACCAGCAAATCTGCGGACGTCCCCATGCACGCCCTGCGCGCCGAGGTCAACGCGGAGAAGATCCGGGTAGGCAGCGACTTCTTCGACGGTTCTCCGTGGAGAGCATCGGGATAGAACCGCAGAGCCAACCAGCCGATGCCCGAGTGGCACCGGAAGCCGACATTGAGACCAGGCAGGAAGGCGGTCTCTCGGACCCCTCTCTCCTCAGGGCACTAACGCGGCCTGATTGAGGCCCTCCCCACCACGGCCGCGACCGGACCACCTTAGTTCAATGCGAGGTCGTGACCCTAGCACAGGCTGCGGCGAACGCGCGGGGCTGAACCGGCTTCTCCACCACGAGGACGCCACCCTCTTCTCTGAGCATATCAACGTTTCCCGTGACGTAGAAGAAGGGCACCTCCCCCAGGACCGCGACAATCGCGTGGATGGCGTCAATGCCCGTGCCGCCGACGATGCGCACGTCGGCGGTGATCAGGTCCGGACGGCGGGCCGTGGCGCAACTCAGCGCTTCCGCCGGCGACACCGCAATATCGAAGCTGTCGTAGCCGAGGTCACGCAATCGGTCCTCGATTTCGAGCGCAATGATGGCGTCGTCCTCGATGATCAGGGCATGCCGAAGGCCAGGGCCGCTCGACGCAGTTCGCGACGCCCGCCCGGGGCCATGCTCCTGTTCTGTCGGCGCCATGCAAAAGCCTCCGCTACCGATGCCGGGTGCAGGTCAGCACCAAGGCGTGCACAAGACACTAACAAGCGGCGCCGCAACGTCATTCGGAATGGGCTTCGGGAGTTGATGGTCAAAGGTCGCAGAAGCGCCAAGAGCCGAAGTCGAGACCGGTGCGCAGACGGGACCTTCGCCCCTGGACGGACGGAGCGCTTATTCAGGCGCTAAGTGACGCCCGCTTTCGACTCGACGCCAGCCTACGTCTCTGGCGCGAGCGCGCTTTGCCCTCCCCTATGAATGGCTTTCATCAGGCTAAGTCGGAACCTCGGGCACGCGCTGTCGTTAGCCGCAGTGCCAGCGGCCACGGCGAAGCCGTTGAAGAGCTTTGCGGGCGGGGGATCTTAGAAATGAAAACGGCCACAGCGTCCACTGAGGTCTCCGACGCACCGGAAGCCGGGCGGCGTCTCGCCAAGGGGATTTTGCACGGACTGGGAGGCCAGCCCAAAGCCATCATGGTCTTCGCGGCCCCGTCATATGATCACGAGGCGCTTCTGACAGCCCTCGCTGCAGAATGCCCCGATGCCCTCGTCGTAGGCGCCTCTTCGGCAGGCGAATTCCTGAACCAGCAACGCGGTGAGGGTCTCGCCTGCGCCCTGGGCCTGGCGGGCGAGGACGTCCGCTTCGGAGTCGGCATGGCGCGCGATATCACGTCGGACGCTGCCGCAGCGGCCCGGCAGATCGTCTCCGGCTTCGGCGGACTCGCGGATTACCCGTTCCCGTACCGGTCGGCCCTTGTGATGGCTGACGCATTGGCGGGGCACGCTGACGTGCTGGTCGACGAGCTGACGCTCGCAACGGGAGGCCAGTACCAGTTCTTTGGCGGCGGCGCGGGCGACAACGCGCAGTTCCAGCGCACGTCGGTCTTCTGCGGGCGCGAGGTGCTGAACGGAGCGGCCGTCGCGCTGGAGATTCTGACGGAGAAGCCGATCGGCGTCGGCGTCCGTCACGGTTGGGCCCCGGCGTCTTCCCCCTTCCGGGTCACTGAGGCCGACGGGATGCGGCTCGTCAGTCTCAACGGACTTCCCGCGGCCGAAGCGTTCGAAGCGCACGCGAGGACGACCGCGCAGACGTTGGACCGGGCAGCCCCCATATCGTTCTTCCTGCACAACATCATCGGGATAGAAGCGGGGACATCCCACCGGCTGCGCGTGCCGCTTGCCATCCTCGCCGACGGATCGGTGATGTGCGCCGCGGAAGTGCCCCAAGGCTCCGTAGTCTACATCATGCGCGCGTCGGCGGCGTCGGCGGTGGAGGCCGCGCAAGAAGCGACGCAAGCTGCCTTGGCGGCCTTGGGTGAGCATAAGCCGCAGGCCGCTCTCTTCTTCGATTGCGTGGCCACCCGGCTTCGGATGGGGGATCAGTTCGGAGAAGAGGTGGGGGTCGTTCGCGACCAGCTTTCGGGCGCCGATTTGCTCGGCTGCAACACCCACGGGCAAATCGCTCGGGCGGAGGGTCAGTTCGAGGGCTTCCACAACTGCACGGCTGTCGTGGCGGTGCTGCCGGAGTGATCTCTACCAGCACCCACGATCTTGACCGGCTCGTCTCGGCCCTTGCCGATCGGCAAACAAGAGCCGCCCAGGCGACGGCCGTCGCCCGGCAACTCGGTTCACAAGACCTTCTCGTGCTCCTGCGCGACCCCGAGCTGCGCGTCCTTCGTCCCGCCCCCGGCTTCCCGCAGACCCTCGCGGGCGGGCCGACTTGGGCGGACCTTCTGGCCAGGTGCGATAAGGGCGGCACGTTCCGGAGCGTGGTGCATCATCCCGACTCCCAGCGTCTGCAGGCGGCCGACGTCTGGGCTGGACCGGAGGGGACGGTGCTCCTGCTCGTCGGCGGCGAGCCCCTCGTCCGGGCCGCGGAGCTCGCCGAAGCCGCAGAACTCTTGTTCGCCCTGCTGCAGGCGGAAGCCCGTGAAGAGGCTGCAGCGGCCAGCGCCCGCTCCGCCGGCGACGCCACCCGACGCGCCGCCGCGCTGGCTTCGTCCCTCGACCAGGCGCGGTCGCAACTGGCGGCAAATGCGCGAAGCCTGCGGGAGGCGCTCTCCGACGCGGCCCGCCTCAATCGTGAGCTCCGGGCCCTGAACGAGACGCTGGAGCAGCGGGTGCAGGAGGAAATCGCCGAGCGGACGAAGGCAGAGGGCGCTCTCCGTCAGGCGCAAAAGATGGAGGCCATCGGGCAGCTGACCGGTGGCGTCGCCCACGACTTCAACAACCTGCTGACCGTGATAATCGGCGGCCTCGACAACGTCGCCCGCCAACTCGATGCAGGCTCCACGGGTCGGGACGACGCTCGCCTGCGCCGGGCGGTGGACATGGCCACCCATTCTGCCGAGCGGGCGGCGACGCTAACTGCCCGATTGCTCGCCTTCTCGCGCCGACAGGCGCTCGATCCGAAGCCTCTGAAGGCCGACCGACTGGTTCACGACATCGGCGAGCTGCTGCAGCGCTCCATCGGCGAGCACATCGCGCTCGAGCTGGTGGCCTCCCCCGGTCTTTGGCCGGCCTTGGCGGATCCGAACGAATTGGAGCAGGCCCTCCTCAATCTCGCCGTCAATGCGCGCGACGCGATGCCGGCTGGCGGCAAACTCACGATCGAGACACAGAACGTCTTCCTCGATGAAGCTTATCTCTCGACGGTGCCGGAGCCGGTTTCCCCAGGTCAGTATGTGATGATCGCCGTATCCGACACGGGACATGGAATGGACGGCGACACCCTGTCTCAAGTGTTCGAACCGTTCTTCACGACGAAGGAAACCGGCAAGGGGACGGGCCTAGGCCTGAGCCAGGTGTACGGGTTCCTGCGCCAGTCCGGCGGTCACGTCCGCGTTTATAGTGAGGTCGATCAAGGTACGACGGTGAAACTGTACCTTCCACGCTTCCACGGCGAGGTTGCTTCTCCCGCAGTTGCGCCGAAACGCGCCGACGTCTCGCTACTGCGCGGCAAGGAAATTGTGCTCGTCGTGGAGGATGACGACGGGGTGCGCGCCTACTCCAGCGGCGCCCTGCGCGACCTGGGCTACACGGTCATCGAGGCAGCGGATGCCGCGAGCGCCCTGGCTGCTTTGGAGGAACACCCCTCGGTGGATCTGTTGTTCACCGACGTGGTGCTTCCGGGCGGAGTTCACGGTCACAAGCTGGCGGCCGAAGTGCGACAGCGCCGGCCCGGCGTGCGTGTGCTCTTCACCAGCGGGTACACCCGCAACGCAATCGTCCATAATGGCCGCCTCGACCCGGGCGTGCAGTTGATCACCAAGCCTTTCAACTACGAAGACTTGGCGCTGCGGGTCAGGCGTCTCCTGGACGCCCCGGGACCAAGCGTCAACGACCGCGCCGGCGCCTGAACGCCAGCACAAACGCGACATCACCAGCCAGATCGCCCGACCTGCTCCCTGGAGACCGGGCTTTGGTGCGGGGTCCGTCGAGCGAACGCTTTTCCCGTCGCCATCCTCCGCTCGCGGTTCAGGCACGCGGCGAGACCGCGTCCGCCGTCGGACCCTTGCCCGAGCGCTGAGCCTGACGGCCTGCTCCGGCGGGCACATCCACGGAGGCGCTGGGCTGAACCCGGAGCACGAACTCCGCAATCATCTGGTTGTAGAGATCGGCGCGTTCCATCGGGCCCATGTGGTTGACGTCCTCCACCACCCGCAGCTCGGCCAGGTCGCTCTCCTCGGCGATCGTGCGGCTGGCTTCCAGCTTGGTCACGATGTCCTTGTCGCCGCCGATCACCAGCGCGGGAATCCGCAGGCGCGCCAGGGCGGCCGTGGCGTCCCAGCGGAACATGGCCAGATTGCCGCGCGCCTCGACCGCCGGCGGGTTGCGGGTGGCCAACAGCGACACGTGTTCCAACTGGCTGCGGGTGACGTACTCCCCGAAGCCAAGTCTCTGCGCCAGGTGCAAGGAGCCGCTCAGGTAGCTCTGCCACTTGGAGAGCCACACGAGCGGCTGCAGGGCGATCACCATCTTCATGGCCGGCTCGAGCACAGGCCGTTGAAGCGCTTGCGCCAATCCGCTCAGCACCATCCTCTCGAGGGGATTGGTATGGGTCGTGTTCAGCAGGACCACGCCAGCCAGTCGGCTCTGGATCGACGGGTTGTCGCGGATCAGGGTCTGGATGGTGATGCCCCCGATGCTGTGGCCGACAAGCACGGCGGGTTGTCGCCCAGACATCTCGATCAGGGTCGCAAGGTCAGTCGCGAAGGCCTCGGGGCTGATCGCCCCCTTGGCCGCCTTCGATCTTCCGAGGCCGGGCAGGTCCCAGAGCACCAGTCGATAGCGGTCGCTCAGGTCCTGTTGGGCATAATGCCAGAAGGTGCTGTCCATGCCCCAGCCGTGGGTGAAGATGATCGGCGGCGCCCCCGCCGGACCGTGGGTCTCCACGTAGAGCTCCGAGCCGGTGGGACTGGCGATCATCTGGCCCTCGCCGCGCTCGGCGCGGCTTCGGCGCCGGTCGGCCCGCGCCAGCAGCGACGGAACGAGGCGGCCCCCCAGCAACGACCAGGCCAGAAGTGCGCCGCCCGTCCAGAGCCGCCACGCCTCGCGCTCGCGGTAAATGTTCGCCGCCGCGTCGGGGACGAGGTCGCCCTGATACCAACTCCAGAGCAGATAGCCCGCCGCGGCGAGCACGGCGAGCGACAGCAGGGTCGCGAAGAAGCGGAAGACCGACAGCAGGGGCATTGACGCCTCATGGATGAGAGAGCCAACAACACCGAGTGGGGCCGGTCGTTCCCCCGTCGATCAGATGCAGGCCCCGGGCGCGTCGGCCGGCAGGCGCCGACGCACAGGCTGCGGAAATCCCAGGGGAAACCGCGCGGCCCGTCGGCGGCATCGTGGTCTCGGGGTGGGTGGGCCTCGTGTCGGCGGTCGCCGGTGGTGAGCGGCAGATCTGCGGCCTTCAGCTTCCCGGCGACTCCATGGGATTTGCGACCTTCGGCGGAGCGCCCGGCTCCGGCGTCCTCCCCGTCGCGCTCACCCGGGCCCAGGCGCTGTCCTGTGAGGAGATTGAGGCGGCGGTGATCGCTGGGCACGCGCGCTCCGGCGCGCAGCCCAAGCTGGGCCGCCTACAGCCGGCGCGCGGAGCCTGAAGGGAACAGGCCGGGAGGCCGGGGGTTCTGCGACCGGGAGGCGGGCATGGACAGGACCCAATTCGATCAGGAGCCGGCCGACGCGGCGCACGCGGATGCGCTCCTGGCGCCTTCGGCCGCCGCGATTCCCGAGGTGGGCCGGGCCGGGGCGCCCGCGCAGCCTTCGGCATCGTGGTGCGCCCAAGCCATCCTCGAACCCGCCCGCACGGCTGGACCGGACGGTCTCGTTTACGTGGCGTCGAGCGAGCGGCGCGCCGACGAAATCGGCCGCGCGCTGCGGGCGTTCGCTCCGGACGTCGAAGTGCTGGTCCTGCCGCCGTGGGATTGCCTCCCGTACGACCGGGCGTCGCCGTCCCGGGAGGCGATGGGACGCCGCATGGCCGTCCTGGCGCGCCTGGACGAGGTCGCCGACGGCCCGCGCGTCCTCGTCACCAGCATCGAGGCGTTGCTCCAGAAAATACCGCCGGCCAAGGCGACAAGGTCGGCGTTCCTGCGGCTCCGGAAGGGTGAGGCGCTGGACCGCGACGCCCTTCAGGCCTTCGCCGAGCGCACAGGGTACGTCTTCGACGACCGCATCGACGAGCCCGGCGAAATCGCCATCCTGGGGACGGTCGTCGACATCTTTCCCGCTGGCGCCGAGGCCCCGCTGCGCATCGCCCTCGACGAAGACGACCGCATACAGGATATCCGGCGGTACGACCCGCTCAGCCAGCGGACGGACGACGCCCTGGACGTGGCGCTGCTCGGCCCGGCGTCGGAGCTGATCCTGCCGGCCGACGGCCCGTCCCGGACGCCGGGCGCCGAACATCGGGCGCCGGAAATCTACGGCAAGATGGCCTCCCTGCTCGAGCGGCTGCCCGACTCCGTCCTGGCCTTCGACGCCAAGGCCGAGGGCAGAGCGGCCGACTTCCTGGACCAGGTGGCGGAGGCGCATGAGGCGCGCGAAATGCTCGCGGCGCACGACGGCGAAAGGCTCCTGGAGCCCGCCAAGCTGTACCTGACCCTGAAGGCGTTTCGCGCGGCGGCCGCGAAACGTCCCAAGATCGCCCCCGACAGCCAGTCGGTCGAGTCGATCCCACGGTTTTCCCATGAGCGGAACCCGGGACGCGCCTTCGCGGACTACGTCAGCGCGGCGCTGGACGAGGGGCATCGCGTGCTGCTCACCGGTCTCGCTCACGAGCTGCGGCCGCTCCTGAGAGCGGCCAAGCGAGGCCTCGACCTCGCGCCGCAAACCAGCCCGGATTGGTCGAGCGTCCTGCGGGCGCCTGCGGCGACTTTGCTGTCCCTCGAGGCGGATCTCGACGCGGGCTTCAGCGATCCGCGCCTGCGGCTTGTCGTGATCGCCGCGGCCGACGTGCTCGGCAGTCGTGTCGCTCAGCGGGGCGACAGCGCCCCTTCCACAAGCGTGCTTGCCGACCCCGACCTGAGGGTGGGCGACGTCGTGATCCACGAGGATCACGGCCTGGCCGTGCTGGCCGCCCTGGAGCGGATTGAGGTCGACGGACTGGAGAGGGATGCCCTCCGGCTTGAGTACCACGGCGGGTCGCACCTGCTGGCCCCGATCGAAGAGTTCGGACGGATCTGGCGATATGGCGCCGAGCGCGAGGCCGTGAGCCTCGACCGGCTCCATACCGACGCCTGGGCCGCCCGCAAGGCGGAGCTGAGCGCCGAGATCGACCGCACGGCGCAGCACCTCGTGGAGCTGGCGCAGGCCCGCAAGGCGAAGGCCGGCGTCGTGATCTCGCCGCCGAAGGCCGCGTACGCCCGGCTGGCGGCGAGATTCCCCTTCCCGGAGACCCCGGACCAGGCGACCGCCATCGACGCCGTGCTCGCCGACATGTCGTCCGGTCAGATCATGAACCGGCTCGTCTGCGGCGACGTGGGGTTCGGCAAGACGGAGGTCGCCCTGCGCGCCGCGTCGGCGGTCGGGCTCTGCGGCTTGCAGGTGGCCCTGGTGGCGCCGACCACGGTGCTGGCGCGGCAGCATTTCGAAGGGGTTCGCCGGCGCTTCGCCGGAACCGACATCAAGGTCGGACGACTGTCGCGCGTGGCCTCGGCCAAGGAGGCTGCGGCCGTAAAGGCGGGCCTCGCCGACGGCTCGATCCAGGTGGTGGTCGGCACCCATGCCCTGGCCGCAAAAGACATCGTCTTCAAGGACCTGGGCCTGGTCATCGTCGACGAGGAGCAACGCTTCGGCGCGCGGCTGAAGGCGCAGCTGCGGGAACTGGCGCCGGGCGCGCACCTGCTGAACATGACCGCCACCCCTATACCCCGGACGCTGCAGATGGCGATGGTGGGCATCGAGGACGTGAGCGTGATCGCGACCCCGCCGGCTCGGCGGCGTCCGATCCGGACCTTCCTGGCCCCCTACGACGCCGCCACGGTCCGCACGGCGCTGCTGCGCGAGCGCCGCCGCGGCGGCCAGAGCTTCGTGGTGGCCCCCCGCATCGAGGACCTCGCCCCCCTGGCCGATGAGATTGCGAAGCTGGCGCCTGAGCTGACGGTGCGCGTCGCGCACGGCGAGCTTCCGGCCGACGAAGTCGACGAGGTGATGGTCGGCTTCGCCGCCGGCGAAGGCGATGTCCTCGTCGCCACCAACATCATCGAAAGCGGCCTCGACGTCCCGCGCGCCAACACCATGCTCGTGACCCGCGCCGACCTGTTCGGCCTGTCCCAGCTCCACCAGCTGCGCGGCCGGGTGGGCCGGGGCCGGGCTCAGGGCATCGCCTATCTCTTTTACGCCGCCGGCCGCGAGCTGCCGGAGGCCACCCGCGCCCGCCTGTCGACCCTGGAGGCCTTCGACCGGCTGGGGTCAGGCCTGGCGATCAGCGCGCGTGACCTGGAGCTGCGCGGCGCGGGCGACCTCATCGGCGACGAGCAGGCTGGACATCTGAAGACGATCGGAACGGCCCTCTATCAGCGCCTGCTCGACCGGGCTGTGCGCGTGGCGAAGGGCGAGCTGGAAGGCCCGGAATGGACGCCCGACCTAAACCTCGGTTTCACCGGCGCGATTCCGGAAGCCTACGTCCCGGACGCCACGACCCGGATCAACCTCTACGCGCGGCTCGCCCGCCTGGGGTCCGCCGACGAGGTCGAAGAGTTCGCGGAGGAGCTGGAGGACCGCTTTGGCCCCCTTCCCGTGGAAACCGAGGCCCTCCTGAATATCGGCCGCATCCAGGGTCTGGCCACCGCGGCGAGGGTGGTCCGCATCGACGCGGGTCCGAAGGCGGTCGCCCTGACGCCGGTCCCCGGCGCTCCGGTCGACGAATTCGCCGACCTTGCAGATTTGACGGTCTCGGGGGATCGCCTGATCTGGCGAGCTGACGTGCCGGACGGACACGCCCGAGCCCGCCCGATCATCGCCCTCCTGAAGACGCTGATCGCTTGCTAGCGTACCTCGGGCGCCACCGATGCTGGCGTGAACGCAATCCGCGGACACGCCGGGCCCGCGGGACGTGGGCGAGCCGCCAGCGACGCCACAGGATGCAAGCCGAGGGCGGCCCCCGGACGGGCGACCGCCTTCGCGGGTTCAGGCCAGCGCTGTCCCGCTGAACGTCGGAGTCTCCGGCCGCGGCAGACTGCCCGACTTGTAGTCCGAGATCAGCTGCGCCTTCTCGCCGGCCATCTGTTCGCCGAGCAGATCCATATCCAGGCCGGCCTTGCGGGCCTGGGAGAACATGCCTTCGACCCGCTGTTCTTCTTCCTTCACGTGGTGCTCGATCATCTCCGAGAGCACCCTCACCTTGGCGTCGTAGAACTCGTCGTCAGGCCCGCCGGCTTCGATCTCGGCGATCAGGACCTTGGCGCCGTCGTGCTCGACGTACGCCTCCTTCAGCAGGTCTTCCTCCACCTTGCCCTCGCAAGCGGGGTAGAAGATGTCCTCCTCGATCTTGGTGTGGACCGTGAGCTCCATGCAGATCTCTTCCGCCAGGGCCTTCTTGCGCCCGTCACCCTTGGCGGCTTCGAACTTGGCGAACAGGTCTTCGACCTTGCGGTGGTCGGCTTTCAACAGGGCGACGGCGTCGAGGGTCGGCGTGGGCATGGGTATCTCCGGATAGCGGGTCGGACACCCAACGGGGCCTTCGTCCTATCGTTCCGCGTCGGCGAGAGTTGCGAGATGTTCGCGAAAAATCGCGGATTCTTCATGGGTTAGGCTTCCGACGCGGCGGATGCGGACTCGATGCGCCCTGGCTGTGTTCCCCCGTCGCCATGCCAAGTTCGACCCCACAGCGATGCGGCACCTCGACGAAAGGCCCCGCTGCGAGCCGCCGCTCGACGCCTCCCCATGCGCGCCCACGACGGGGCGCCGAACACGCGCATGGGTGGTCCGGAGCGCCACGGCGGGACGATCGTCGAACTTGCCAGCGTCAGGCCGAAGCCCGCGTCCCCGAAGGCTTGGTGTCGGGAAGCGCCGCGGCCCGAGCCGGACCTAGCGACTGACTGCCGCCCCGCGAGCCGGCCCGGTGTGGTGGCGTCGGCTCGCTCGCCCCGAGGTCTCCGCACATCCGTCCCCGCGACCTTGCGGCGCCACGGGGACGGTCTTGATGCCGGCGGCTAGAGGTTCCGGCCGAGGGGCGCAGGGTTGACGGCGGGATCGCGGTCAACGCCGAGGTCATCCTCCCCCCAAGGGATCGCGGTCACCGAAGCTGCGGACCTCGCCCCCGCCATAGCGGCTGCGCTCGCGGGCGATCTCGTCGGCGGAGTAGGCCGGCGCGTCGGGGCTATAGCCGGTCCAGCCGTCCTGCCGGTAGGCGGCGCCGCGATCCCGGCCCTTCGGGACATTACCAAGGAGAAGCAGAACGCGCGCACGCGGGAGCTGCTCATGCGCGAGGTCGATCACCGGGCCCGCAACGCCCTGTCCGCGGTGCAGTCTGTCCTGCAGCTGACGCGGGCGGACGACATTGTCGGCTATCGCGACGCGGTCATGCGGCGCGTCACCGCGCGGGCTCGGGCCGGCTTCGGGCCTGTGCATGTGCTGGATCCGTTCTGCGCGTCGGGCGAGCCGACGTCGGCGTTAAACCCGCTGGCACCTCGTGATCCGGCGACCCTCGACATCGCCGAGGATGCGGCGCCGATCGCCAAGGCCTTGGTCTACGATCCACCGGCCAAGTGGACGAAGCGCATCGGAACCAAGAAGCAAAGGCGCTGGTCGGGGATTGTTTCTACGATCGTTATCAAGAGAATGGGCCGCTTGAGCCGCGTATTCCGGGGATAACGACCTTGATCGTCACCGAACTCCGGAACGAGCCGGCATATCTGCTGAACCCGGCCGTGCTGATGGCAGGCGCCGGAATGGCCTTCTCAGCCGACCTCGATGAGGCCTACATCGCCTCCCCCTTCGATCCCAAGGTCGAATATTGTCCCGAGGAAATCATCCGCACGCTGGTTCGCGTTCCCGGCTCCGACCCGATCGCATTCGAGTTCGCGCAGAGCCCGGACATCGTCGGGCATCTCAGCCGCGACGTGATTCCGCTGAATCTGCTGCACCCGCAGAACTATTTTCACTTCCTGATCGAGTGCCTGCCTAGCCTACTGTTCCTGGTCCACAACAACCTGCTGGGGGCCAGCGCCATGATCGCCAGCGGCATCCTCCACCGGAACATGTGGGCAGCGCTCCAAGCGGTGACCGGCCACATGTCGATCCCGATTGTGCAGCTGCGCCCGCTACAGGCCGTCTCCTGCGACCGGGTCATTCTGCCCGCACCGACCTGGCGCGCCACTGAGCTGATGACCGGGGCGGTGTCCGTCAGCACTTATGATGAGGCGAACATCCGGCTGGTTCGAAACGCCTTCAAACCGCTCTGGTCCGACGCGGGCGAGTCCCGATTGAAGCTGTATGTCCGACGGGCCGGCGCGCAGCGGCTGCTGACCAACGCCGATGAGCTCGAACGGATCGCCGTGGGCGCCGGCTATAAGGTGATCGACGCCGGTGCGATGACTTTCGAGGACCAGATCCGCCTATTCAGCGCCGCCTCCCATATCGTTGGCCCGACGGGCGCTTGGCTCGCCAACCTTGTCTTCACTCGGGAGGATGCGAAGGTCACGGTTCTCTACCCCGTGACCTGCGAAAGCGGGACGGCGATCTGGACACGTCTCGGCGACATCTGCGGCGTGCCGACCGAAGGGATGTTCGGCCCGATTACAATCTATCGGGAGCGCCAGCCGATCCACTCCGATTTCATGATCCCGCCCGCTGAATTCGCGGCCCAGCTGCTGGGCTGAGGCGTACCTGGCGGCCCTGCGACGCGACCGGGTTGACGCCCCCTTCGTCCTCGACGGACCGACGAGTGCCCCAACGATAACAGGATCACGCGCGGTCCAGCGAGCGCGGCGGCCACGCCAGCGTTGGTCGAGGGCTCAAGCCCGTGGCTGGTAGCCGTACTGCTCCATCACAGGCCCGCAGATCCTAGCTATCAGCGCCGACCACTCGGGCGGCAGCGCGCTCAAGCGCGACCCGGTGTCGATGCCCTGGCCGTACTTCGGGGAATGAGTGGCCTCGCCCGCCTTCTCCTGGCGCCCCTGCCATAGCTTTCCGGTGTCAAAGCAGGGCACGCCGCAGAAATCTGCGATCCGCTGCTGCATCTCGATGTTCTGAATGTCCTCGTAACAGAACGAGAAGTGTCGCCCGTCATATTCGCCAGTCAGCGCGAGGGCATAGTACTGCAGATATTCCTGCGCGACCGCCTGCACCTGCGCTGCCTGGAAGGAGCCCGGTCCGTGGGTCTTCTCATGGATCTCCTGACGAGAGCGGACGACGTCGTCCGGGTGGCGCGCAACGGTGACAAACCGGACCTCCGGGCCGTGGATCTCTGCCACCTTCGGGAATTTAGGCGTGAGCATCGGGTCCTTCACGCAGAGGATTTTCGGCGAGCCTAGATGAGCTCCTGCGCGCCGCAGCGTGGTCATTGACAGCTCGCGCACTAAGTCGCGAAAGCCGTCCTGAGTCTCGAAGAACGCCTCCGTATGCACCGACCAGTAGGTCAGCCCGTGTTCATAGGCCTGAATGAGGTAGCGGTAGAAGCTGATCTCGGCGTGGTAGTCGCAAACGTCTTCAGCTGTGCAGATCAGCGCATGTGTGAGCGTCGTACCGGAACGTGGCGCACCCCCAACGAAGATGACCTGCTCTGGAGTGTATGTTTCGCCGTCCATGCGCGCGCCCAAACGAAGATCTCCTAATGATCAGGTGTTCTCGCAAAAAGTCCATCCGACGCCTATGCTCGATAGGCGTGCGGAATTAGTGGACAGCACACCCTCGGCCCATAACGGCCGCCCTCGGCCGACCAGTCCGCCATCGATGCGCTGCGCGACCAGAGCGAATTTGTGCCCGAGATCGCGCCGCGCCTCGGCGTTGCGCCGCGGATCATGAACGGCACCTTATAAAGGGCAGGCACCCAAATAAAGGGCAGGCACCCAATTCGGCCCCCTAGGCTGCGCCGAGCCCTCCTCTATTCACGATAGCTGCGGCGGCGCTTCTTCGACTCAAATGGCCCTATTGGCCCAGGCCATGAGCGTCATCCAGGTGGTCGCTGCCACGAAGGCGGCCACAAAGGGGGAGATGGTCCGATGTCCGCGAACGAGAAGGATGACGTACCCGATCAGACCAGCAACCGCGCATGTTAGGACTGCTTGACCGAAGATAGTCGCGACTGTCGGGGGCCCCTCGGGGTCTAGTCGGCCAACTGCAAAAACACCCGCGAAGGCGTAGGCGCAAAGCGGCAAGAACAGCCCAACTTTGACACTGTCGCGGTGACGCATCTCCACCCACCTCACGATTGCCCGACCGTTACTCCAACTAAGTGTAACAACCTTGACACCGCATAAACGCCCATAGGCCGCGTTTACAGCGACCGCTTGGGCCTGCGCAGGCATGACCTCGCAGTAGCCATCGCCCGATCGTTGACCTGCCGAAGCGCAGGCGCCGAGTGCCGCTGGTGGTAGGACTTCGCTTTGGCCGCCGACGCTAGGCCTTGCGCCCCCTGACCGATCATCTGGACCTGTGTGCGTCACTCGCCCAGGCGTGATCATGGTTGCCGTGCTATCCGCCTGCGGCCGGTGGCCTCGGGCGGGTAACTAAGACTTCCGACCCCTCGGTCGAGCCTTCGTGCCACCCGATTCTGCGCATCTACCGTTCGATTCCCCCTCGCTTTGGCCGAGAGGCAGCCGGCCGGTTGAGCGCTACTCCGCACTGTCTGGCGGCTACCCCGTGACGATCCAGCCATCGGCAAGGCTCGACAGCTGGACCCCCTCGAGCACCATCTGGGCGCCGCCGGTCAGAGTGATGATCGTATCGGCGCCCACCTGGGCCACGGTGTACTGGGCGTCGGCGCTCAGCGACACCCGGTCACCCTCGGCCACGTCGAAATCCATGACCAGGTCGAGCCCCGCCTCGCCGAAGGTGTGGAACAGGTCGGCCCCGTCGCCGCCGGTGAGCGTGTCGCTGCCGAGGTCGCCGGAGACGAAGTCGTTGCCCACTCCGCCCAGCACTTGGTCGTCGCCCTTGCCGCCGCGCACCACGTCGTCGCCCTCGTCGCCTGAGACTATGTCATGGCCTTCGCGGCCATGGACGAAGTCCAGGCCCTGGCCGCCATGGGCAGTGTCGTCACCGAGGTCCCCGGTGACGTAGTCATTGCCCGCGTTGCCGTGGACGAAGTCGTTTTCCTTGCCCCCCAAGACGGCGTCGTCCCCGCCACCGCCGCTCAGGCTGTCGGCGCCGAAGTTGCCCTGCAGGTAGTCCAGCCCCTCGCCGCCATTGACCTGGTCGGCTCCGCCGCCGCCGGTCACGGTGTCGCTGCCGGCGCCCGCTTCGATCAGGTTGTCCTGGCTGTCGCCGGCGATCGTGTCCGAGCCGGAGGTTCCGGGCAGCGTCGGGGATGGCGGTGGCGGCGGCGGCGGCGGGGCCACGGTCGTGTCGATGGCGTAGTTGTTGGAGTCGGTCGTGCCGGTCCCGGTGTTGCCGGCGGCGTCGGCGACGCCGGTGTTGTCCAGGGTGATGACGTTGGTGGTGTCGGTGATGCTGGCCGTGGGCGTGAAGGTGGCGGTCCAGGTGACCCCGCCGTCGGCCGAGGACACGGCGCTGAGCGTGCCGTTGGCCACGGTGAGGTCGGCATTGGTGAAGCCGGTCACCGCCTCGGAGAAGGTGATGGTCACACCCGAGGTCTCGCCCGCCGCCAGGGCGGTGTCGGCCACGACCACGGTCGCCGTCGGCCGGGCCGTGTCGATGGCGTAGTTGTTGGCGTCGGTGGTGCCCGTCCCGGCGTTGCCGGCGGCGTCGGCGACGCCAGTGTTAGCAAGCGTGATCAGGTTGGTGCTGTCGGTGATCGCCGCGGTGGGGGTCAGCGTCGCCGTCCAGGTGATGCCGCCGTCGGCCGAGGACACGGCGCTCAGCGTGCCGTTGGCCACGGTGAGGTCGGCATTGGTGAAGCCGGTCACCGCCTCGGAGAAGGTGATGGTCACCGCCGAGGTCTCGCCCGCCGCCAGGGCGGTGTCGGCCACGACCAGGGTCGCGGTCGGCCGCGCCGTGTCGATGGCGTAGTTGTTGGAGTCGGTGGTGCCCGTCCCGGCGTTGCCGGCGGCGTCGGCGACGCCGGTATTGTCCAGGGTGATGAGGTTGGTGGTGTCGGTGATGCTGGCCGTGGGCGTGAAGGTGGCGGTCCAGGTGACCCCGCCGTCGGCCGAGGACACGGCGCCCAGCGTGCCGTTGGCCACGGTCAGGTCGGCGTTGGTGAAGCCGGTCACCGCCTCGGAGAAGGTGATGGTGACGAGCGAGGTCTCGCCCGCCGCGAGGGCGGTGTCGGTCACAACGAGGCTCGCGGTCGGCCGCGCCGTGTCGATGGCGTAGTTATTGGAGTCGGTCGTGCCGGTCCCGGTGTTGCCGGCGGCGTCGGCGACGCCGGTGTTAGCAAGGGTGATGAGGTTGGTGGTGTCGGTGATCGCCGCCGTGGGGGTCAGCGTCGCCGTCCAGGTGATCCCGCCGTCGGCCGACGACACGGCGCTGAGCGTCCCGTTGGCCACGGTGAGATCGGCGTTGGTGAAGCCGGTCACCGCCTCGGAGAAGGTGATAGTGACACCCGAGGTCTCGCCCGCCGCCAGGGCGGTGTCGGCGACGGCCACGGTCGCGGTCGGCCGGGCCGTGTCGATGGCGTAGTTGTTGGAGTCGGTCGTGCCGGTCCCTGCGTTACCGGCGGCGTCGACGACCCCGGTGTTGTCCAGGGTGACGACGTTGGTGGCGTCGGTGACGCTGGCTGTGGGCGTGAAGGTGGCGGTCCAGGTGATCCCGCCGTCGGCCGACGACACGGCGCCCAGCGTCCCGTTGGCCACGGTGAGATCGGCGTTGGTGAAGCCGGTCACCGCCTCGGAGAAGGTGATGGTGACGAGCGAGGTCTCGCCTACCGCCAGGGCGGTGTCGGCCAAGACCACGCTTGCGGTCGGCCGAGCGGTGTCGATCGCGTAGTTGTTGGAGTCGGTCGTGCCCACGCCGGGTGTTCCGACGCTGTCCGTCACGCCCGCGAGATCCACCGTGAGCAGGTTGGTGGCGTCGGTCAGGTCCGCCGTCGGGGTGATGGTAGCTGTCCAGGTGATCCCGCCGTCGGCAGAGGACACGGCGCTCAGCGTGCCGTTCGCCACGGTGATGTCCGTGTTGTCGAATGCGAGCACGGCCTCGGAGAACGTGAACGTGACGAGAGACGTCTCTCCGGCCGCGAGGGCCGTGTCGGTGACGACGATGCTTACGGTGGGAGCTGCCATGGAACCTGCCTTACTCTAACGCTGCGAGTTCCGGGTCCAGACCGTCGCCAGACAGCCCACGGCGACAAGCGTCAACGCCGTTGCCGGACGAAAGCCAAGCTATGAACTGAACTCTTCGCCCTCACCCTTCCCGCTCGGCCTTAAGAGACAGTAAATCGCAACGATAATCCACAACACGAGCGCCGATATGCGCTCCCTATTACTTTGTATTGTCAAAATTCCTCGGCCACTACGCGCCTATTTCCCGCTGTGTCGTGGCGGCACCATAGTATTGGCTCGAAGACAATTTTCCCATTACCGAGACGAATCGTCGCACTCCTTGGTGCGAGCCCGCGTCGTTGCATGTTCCGGCTCGCGCCGAGCCCTTCGTCTATTGAGGCACGGGGCGCTAGGGTGCAGGGTCACGGCGGAGGTAATAAGGCTTGACCGGGAAGCGGAGCACGCACCGACCTCCGCCCTCAGACCGGGGTAGCGCCTTATCGTCGTCATTGATCCCGCTCGCCCCTTCGCTTCTCGCGTGCGGACGCCTAGCTCAGGGCGCCTCCGCCTCTTCAATCGCTCGGCGGAGCGACGAGGGATCCACGGGCTTTGGCACAACCTGCGCATCGGGATGGATGGATCGAAGACGATCCATGATTCCGCCGCTGCCATAGGCCGTGACGAAAATGACGGGGATCCCGGTGGCTTCGCGCAGGAGCCGGGCGGCCTCGATCCCATCCATATCTCCGATGAGGCTCACGTCCATGAGGACCACATCGGGCCTCAGGGTCTTGGCCAGTTCGACGGCCTCGGCGCCCGTGGCCGCAATTCCGCATGGTTCCCGGCCAAGGTCTTCGACCAGGGCTTCCAGGGTCATCGCGATGATCGGCTCATCCTCGACGATCAACACGCGGCGTGGACCGGTTTCCCCGTGCGGCAAGCCACTCGGAGCGTGCCCAGGTGCTTGCGGCGCCTGGACCGGCGAATCGCCGATAGCCCCCAGTTCGCGCGCGGGCCCACAAGCGAGGTCAGCGAACGCGGCCTTGCCGATATAGCTCATGACGCCCCCCCGGGGCCGGAAACGGGAAATTCGAGTCGATAGTGCACGCCGGTAGGGTCGAATATGACGCTGACCTTGCCGCCGAGCTCCCGACGCGCGCTCGCTTCAATCAGCTTCGTGCCGAAGCCGCGGCGTGTAGGAGATGTCAGGCCAGTGAGGCCGGTCTCGTGCCAATCCAGCCTAACGGTTCCCAGGCGCGACCCGCCGACACCCCAACTCACCCGGATTCGGCCAAGCGGGGACGAGAGCGCACCGTGCTTGATAGCATTGGAAAGGAGCTCATGTAGGATCATGGACAGGGCCAGCGCCGCCCTGGGTGGCAGGACAACGGAATCCCCATGAAACGCGACCTGCGCGTGTTCCTCGTTCACGTAGGATTGCAGGATCGTGCGGACGATCTCACCGAGCGGTGTCGTCCGCCAGCGACCCGCGGTGACGAGGCCATAGCCACGACCCAAGGAACTCAAGCGCGCAGAAAAGGCCTTCTGGAAGCTGTCCAGTGAATCCGCGCGCCGGGCCGTCTGGTCGGCCATGCCCATGACCACGGCGAGCATGTTCTTGGCGCGGTGATCGAGTTCGGCAAGGAGTAGAGTCTGGCGTTGCTGCTCCGTCTGACGTTCGAGCACGCGGCCGACCTGCTGGCCCAAGGCTCGGACGATGTGCATGAGGCGAGCATCCGGCGCCGCGGCGTCCCGACTGAAGAACTCGAGGATCGCCATGACCTCGCCGCCGCTGATGATCGGAAAGCCGAACGCGGATTGGACTCGCACGTCCTCAACCAGCCTCGCGCGCGGAAACGCGCCGTGCGCGCGGGTGTCCGCTATCCACTCCGGTTCTCGCGTTTGCCAGATGCGACCCGGCAGCCCTTCGCCGGCGGTGAATGTGCTGGCCTCTGTCGCCGCCCTGAGCGGCGCAAATTCCGCGAGGTCGCCGTGCCAAATGGCAGTCGGCTCCAGCGTGGGCGGATCGCCCGGCCGGGGCAGATACGCGTGGCCGACGGGCCAACCTGTCAACTCGCACACCGAGTCCAGGCAGAGCTGCAAGATCGCGTCTAGGGACTGGGTTTCGGCCGCCAGGCTCGTGACATGATGGAGCACCTCGGCCTCCCGGGCTTGCCGCTCCAGGAAGTCCTGGTTCCGGCGACGTTCGGTAATGTCCCTCAGGAAGCCCAGGAACACGGTCGCGCCGCCTGTTTCGACCGGCGAAATGGAGAGCTCGACGGGAAATTCGTCGCCCGACTTGCGGATCGCCGAAACCTCCACGCGACGTCCCAGCAGCTTCGCTTCCCGGGTCGCAAGGTAGCGGTCGAGCCCGGCCCAATGGCCTGCCCGCAAGGACTCCGGTATGACAAGCTCCGCAAGGGGCCGCCCGATCGCTTCGTCCCGGCGCCACCCGAACATGGCCTCTGCTTGCTGGTTCCAGTCGATCACGTCTCCATTCGCCCCCATGACGATGACGCCATCCAGGGCGGTTTCCAGGACGAGCGCCAGAACCGACGGTCCCTCGGCGGCTGGCGACGGCGACGCGGGGCGCAACTCCATGACGCAAAGCCCTCTCGACACACGCAGCGTCGTCGTTCTACCCGCTAGTCGGTCGCCGCGACAGGGTTCCCGGCGGTCGAGCGATCAACCTCCGACTGGGCAGGTGAACAGACTATGATCAAGCCTGGAGTGCTTCGGCGCTACTCTCAGACCCTAAGGCCACCGGCGACAGCAGGCCCTCCATCATCCTGAGAAGTTCACCGATCTGGATCGGTTTACCAACCACCGCGTTCATCCCCGCCGCGAGATACTCCCGCACCTGATGCGGCATGATATTGGCGGTCAGAGCGATAATCGGGACCGGCGGTTGGCCCGCCTCGCGCTCGCGGCAGCGGATCTCCTTCGTCGCAGCCAGTCCGTCCATCACTGGCATCTGGATGTCCATCAGGATCAGGTCCCACACGCCCGTCGCCCATGCCTCGACCGCTTCCTGACCGTCGCTGACCAGCGCAGGCGTGATCCCGACTTGTTCCAGCAAGGTCCGCAGCACCAGCTGGTTCACCTCGTTGTCTTCCGCCGCGAGAATACGCAGAGGCGGCAATTCCTCCGGCGTCTCGGTGGAAGCGGGGGCCGCCTTCGGCTGGTCCGCGGCGGGGGCCAATGGCAGGACCACGCGGAAGGTGGAACCCGCGCCGGGCACGCTTTCGACGGTAATCGACCCGCCCATGAGCGCGACCAGTTCGCGGGTGATCGCAAGGCCCAGACCGGACCCTCCGAACCGACGCGTGGTGGTGGAATCCGCCTGGACGAAGCGATCGAAGATCGCGCCTAGATGAGCCGGGGCGATGCCTATGCCGGTGTCAGCCACTTCAAGCACCAGCGACCCGGCGGGTCGGCTGAGGCGGAGCGTGATGGCGCCGCGTTCCGTAAACTTGACGGCGTTGCTGACCAGATTGAGCAGGACCTGGCTCAGCCGCGCCGGGTCGCCCGCGAAGCAGCCCTCGGCCTCGGGCGCGATGTCGACCGTAAACGAGACATCCTTCTCGGCCAGCTGTCCGCTGAACCCTTCGGCCGTGCGCCGCGTCAGGTCCGCGACGTTGGCGACCGCGTCCTCCAGCTCCAGTCGCCCGGACTCGATCTTCGAAAGGTCGAGCACATTATTCAAGAGCTCCAGCAGGACCTCTCCGGACCGGCGAACGACGTCCAGTCGGCGCCGCTGCGCATGTGGCAACTCATCCTTCGCCATGGCTTGCGCCATGCCCAGCACGCCGTTCAGCGGCGTGCGGGTCTCGTGGCTGACCGTCGCCAGGAACTCGTCCTTCGCGCGACTGCCGGCTTCCGCTCGGTCAAGGGCATCGATCAGCTCCCGCTCGGCCAGGGTGCGCGACGTGATGTCCTGCAACGCACCAACCAAGCGCAAAGGGCGACCGTTCTCATCACGGTCCAGCCAGCAGCGTGATGACGCCCAGACCTCACGCCCGTCGGCGCGAGCGACGCGGTACTCGACCCGGTATGGCGTGCCCGTTCGTTGTGACGCGTCCCAGGCCTCGGCCGCCGATGCGCGGTCGCGCGGATCGACGCCGACGTAGGCATCCCGCCACATCTCGTCGTAGGTGAGGCCTCTTTCGAAGAAGAGCTCTTCAGGACCCTCGCTGAAGATCCGCCGCTGCCTGTAGTCCACCTCGTAGACCAGGATGTCGGACATCCCCAACGCCATGCGCAGTCGACGTTCGGCGCCCTCGAGGGAGGCCTGGGCGCGGGCCACCTCGGTGATGTCCTGCGCTGCGCCGCGAAGCGCCACGCAGACGCCGTCCTCATACACGGGCTCGCCGAACACCCGGATCGGGATTTTCGCCCCGTCAAATCGCGTGGCCTCGGCCTCGAAGGTGACGCGTTCGCCGGTGACCTTCGCGTGCTCCAGCAGACCAAGGACCCGCTGTTGATCGACGTCCGAATAGATGCCCATCGCTTCGGTCAGGAGGATCGACCGGGGCGTCTCGCCGAGCAGTTCCCAGATTTCGTCCGACCAGTGGACCTCGGACGTGCGGACGTTGATTTCCCAGCCACCGATCTTCGCGATGCGGCCAACAGCCTGCAGAGCGGCAGCTTGGCGTGCGATGGCTCGCTGCGAGGCCTCGGCCTGGGCTCTGGCGATCACGAGTTCCGAGACATCGCGGGACGTCACCAAGAGGACGGCTACCGCGCCCCCGTCGTCGACGATGGGTGTGAGCACCACATCCCAGTGCTTCACTGTTCCGCACGTTGTGGGGCAGATTTCCCGGAACCTGTCGTGCTGGTTGGCGAATGCCTTGGCCAGGCCCTGCTGGACCCGGAGCCGTGCCGCCTGCGGCCAGAAGTCGAGCCAGAACTGGCCAATGGCGGCCGCGGGACCATCCAGTTCCATTAGCTGCGCCCCACCGGCGTTCATGTAGAGGATACGGCCGTCGAGGCCGATCAGTTTGACGCAGTCCTGGCTGCCCTCGAAGGCGGCCAGCAACAGCCCGTCCTGCCTCAAGAGAGCGTCCAACAAACTCTCTACCTCCCGAGGTGCGTCATGGCGCCCTTATCCGCGCGTTGCAGAGAACCTAAGTCTAACCAGCCTTTAGGATTTGTAAGCGCCGGGTAGTTCTACTGTGTTTTCGCTCGCGTGCGACGAGACGTCGCTAAGCGTCGGGCCAGCATCAACTGCGCCACTCGCCGCGTATGCGCCGAGCGCCGGCGCTCACGTGCCGCCCGCACTTCGATTCACGATCGGCGGGCGAATATTCGATCCTGGTTCGATCCTAGATGGTGAGGAGGCTCACGTGGCTGGCGCCGAGCGTGGCGAGAAGGCCGGCCCGTCTTGCCGACGTCGCGCGATAGACGAGGACTGATCTGGCGACCCGCTTGGCCGCGCCGATCGACCCGGTCGCCCAGGCTACAAACTCCGCATCGCTCAGATCGAGAGGACAGTCGAAGGACAGGGCCTGCAGCCCGGTCCCCTGCAACTGCGCGATTCCGGCGGGAGTGGTGGTCAACAACCGTCCGACCACCAGGACAGCAAACGGCCGGACGAGCGAGACCGCAGCGAGAAGCGCGCTGGGGGGCACGCCCTCGATATCGCAGATCTCACAGATGGCGCCCAGCTTGACCAGGCTGCCGGTCGTCTTGAGCTGTTTGACGAACTCTGCCCGGCCTTTCTGACTCGCCAGACTGGCGAAGGAGAGCGGTACGATCAGGCTGAGATGTTGCTCGCCGTGACCCTCGGTCCTGAGGCGCTCGATCCCGCGCGCAATGGTGGCTAGATCGACACGTAGGAGATCGGCGGTCGACATCAGCGCGACTTGTTGCGGAGAGAGTTCTTCCTCTTCCCGCCGTTGGGTGGCGAGGACGCGGCGGGCCATCCGGAACCCAATCCGGGTGAATCCCCTCGTTTCATAGACCGGCTCCAGGGTCGCTGAGACTCGCACCTGGCGGCCGTCAGCGGCCACGAACGGCGTCCAGCGGTCTACCGCCCGCCAACCGGCCGCATCCACCTCCGCGTTGGGCGATTCAGCCGCCTCCCCCGTGGTCGCGTCGTCGGTCGCGCTGGCGTCAATCTGCTGGGCCTCGACGAGGCCCTTCGCGATCTTGGTGACCTGAAGCACGCCCAAGGCCGCCATCTGGTCCTCCCCCAGGAAATGGTGCAGCACTTCGCGCAAGTAGCGCAGGCAGGCCATCTGTCCGGCGATCCGACCGAGGTCGGGGTGGACGATGAAGAAGTCGGTGCTGGACACGCGCAGGAAGAAGCCGCTGGCGCCCACGCCGCGCTCAAGCACCCGCGTCGCGAAGTCGTAGACCTGCTCGCTGCGCATCTTCCAGCGGTCGCCGAAGCGCGACTCGACCGCCTCCAGCGAAATGAGGTTCACCTTGCCGGCGTCCAGCAGTGTCGGATCGCTGAAGCGCTCAAGGGCCTCTTCGGCGCCTGCCGACACCATCCGCGACGGTCGTATGGGACGAGCGTCCGCTGCTGCCCCCTCGCCCACTGATGCCTCCGGCCTGTCTGCGTGAAGGGAACACGCACCTTCTCATCGGCGAGTTAACAGAAAGGGGCCAGCGTCGTTCCGAGCTCCCAACGACTTCCCCTAAACGCGAACGAGCCGCCCTCGGCGGGGGCCCTTCGCCACGGCAGCACAAGCGTGGCGCCGTAGGTCACGCCCGCTTGCCGGGAGGAAGGCTCACCCAGAGTGTGCGCGCCCGACGCGGGGGCACCACGAAGTCAGGGAGTTCAGAGGGCGGATTCCGTGTCGGACGACCTCGACGATTTGCGCCAGGGACGCAGGGGTCGAAATTCGGGCCCGGAACTCGCAGATGGAGGATGACTTGGTCGCCATGGCGATCAAGTTCGGCAGCGGGCGGACGCCACCAGCCTCGTCGCGGCGCAACTCACCATGGCCAGCGCAGCGTTCGGCCCCCTCCCCTCCCTCCCCCGCGAAAGAGAAGGGGAGAGGCGAGAGAGTTCGGCTAGAACAGATCCTCGTAGCTGTAGGACGCCCCGTTCTGTCCGACCTCGCGGCCGGTGACCAGGCCGCCGGTCGGGGCGGAGTCCACGTCCGTGCTGTCGCCGTCGAGGTCGTAGTAGAACTCGCCGCCGCTGCCCGAGCGCCCGCTGCCGAACTTGATCGCCACGCCGGCGAGATCGCCCTCCGCCAGGTGGGGGTTGCGGGCGATGATCTCCGCCAGCGCGTCCTGATACCAGTCGTCCAGGTCGTCCGAGACGGAGTCCGGAGTGTCGATCTTCACGAAGGTGAACTCCGTGTCCTCGTAGTCGTCCGGCGTGGCGTCGAAATAGAACGTCACATGCGAGATGTCCTTGGGCATGGTCGCGAAATGGCCGCCATCGGCGACGGCGTCGACGGGCGCTTCGGTGATCGTGGTCTTGGGCATCTCGCCTCCAGAAATTGACGCGCCCATTGGCGGCTGGCTTCGTGAAGGGATCGGCAATCGATACGATTAATTGGCCGCCGGCACATTTCGTAACGGAAACCTCGGTCTCAGAGAGTGAGGCCCCAGTTCCTTGGTCCTCAGCGCGGTTCAGGGCTATCGCGCACCGGACGATGACCTGAAGCGGCTCAAGACGATCGAGCGACCCGCCGTAACCGTGGCGATCGGCGAGGCCCGCCTCCACGGCGACCTGAAGGAGAACGCCCAGTACCACGCCGCCAAGGATCGGCAGGGGTGGATCGAAGGGCAAATTGTCCAGATTGGCGACATGATCACGCGCGCGGAGGTTATTGACGTCGCAAAGCTGTCCGGAACCCAGATCAAGTTCGGCGCCTCCGTCTCAGTGACAGACCAAGATGCAGACGAACCGGCCCGCTACCAGATTGTGGATGAGCGTGAGGCGGACGTGAAGCAGGGCCGCATTTCGGTCACCTCGCCCATCGCCCGCGCCCTGGTCGGCAAGGAGAGCGGTGACGTCGTAAAGGTGAAAAGTCCTGGTGGCTTGAAAGCGTACGAAATCGAGAATGTAGAGTGGGTTTGATTCACTAAGGAGGCCCCCGAATGCAGAGGAATCTCGAGCTGTCGAACCGATGACGTCTTAAATTCGCCAGGAGATGCCGTTGACTCCGATCCAGGAACTTGCCCTTGCGGAGCGTCTGCTCGCCAGCGCGTGTGGGGCAGTTCGACGCAGTTTGGCGCCGGTCCGTGAGGATGATTGCAGTCCTGGTGGGCGAGCGGTACGGCTCTCGACCATGACCAAAGGTGAAGAATACCAGAAGCGGGCGCTGGCCGCGGAAGCGCACGCAGCAACGTCGCTTGGCATCACGCGCGCCCATTTCCTCGAGTCCGCCAAACAATGGCACGAGAAGGCCCGCGAGGCGGGATATCTGCCGATCGTGGAGAAGGCGCGCCGTTCGCGCCGGTCAGCAACCATCGAATAGAACCGCGAACACTCCAGGCCGCAAGATGGCTCGCGGAATGATCCACCGCCAGCTGAGGTGGGAAGGCGATCGCGGCCTCCGAGAGGCACGGAGTCGCAAGCAGACACGAATACCCTGCGAAGTAAGACAGGCCACTGTCCGCGCGCATTGCGGCCGACGCCACGCACACTAAAACGCTAGGGTTCAAAACCCCATGCCAACCGGTGAGAGGACTTGGCGATGCCGGCCTACCCACTGCGACGCTTAATAGCGTGGCCGGGCGCAGCTTTGGCGATCGCCTCTGCGGCGCTCTTCGGCGCCAGCACGCCGCTGGCCAAGCTGATCCTCGGCGACGGTGTCAGCCCTTGGTTACTGGCTGGCTTGCTTTACCTCGGGTCGGGCGGCGGCCTTGCCCTGGTGACGGCGGCCCGGACGGTCGTCGGACGGGGATCCCCGGAGGCCGCCCTTACCCGCAAGGACTGGGGCTGGATGGCCCTGGTGATCCTGTCCGGTGGCGTCGCAGCCCCAGTGCTGCTGATGATCGGCCTCACCACGACCGCCGCGTCGGCCGCTGCGCTGCTGCTTAACCTCGAGGGGCTCGCCACCATGGCGATCGCATGGGTGATCTTCCGCGAGAATGTGGATCGCCGCCTCTTCCTGGGCGCGCTCGCCATCCTCGCCGGCGCACTACTGCTTTCCTGGAACGGCAGTGGTTTCGGCGGACTTGGCGTCGGTTCGATCTTCATCGCCGGCGCCTGCCTAGCCTGGGGCATCGACAACAACCTCACCCGCCAGGTAAGCGCAGCCGATCCGGTGCAGATCGCCATGGTGAAGGGACTCGTGGCGGGAGCCGTCAATCTCGCCCTCGCCTTGACCCTCGGCGCCCATCTGCCCGGACCCTGGGTCCTGCTCAGCGCTGGCGCGGTCGGGTTTCTGGGCTACGGCGTCAGTCTGGTGCTTTTCGTTCTCGGGCTGCGGTTCCTGGGCACAGCGCGCACGGGCGCCTACTTTTCCACTGCCCCATTCATTGGCGCCCTCCTGGCGCTCGCCCTCTTCGCAGACCCCATCAGCTGGCGGCTCGCGATTGCGGCCGTGCTGATGGGGGCAGGCCTTTGGCTGCACCTCGCCGAACGACACGAGCATACCCATGAGCATGAGCCGCTGGACCACGAGCATTCGCACACCCACGACGAGCACCATCAACACACCCATGGCGCGGAAACTCCGACCGGCGAGCCACACACCCATCGCCATCGTCATGCGCCGCTCACCCACAAGCACCCGCACTATCCCGACCTGCACCATCGGCACGGCCACACGCACTAGCAGGCACTATCCGCCCTGCCCGATTGAGGGACGTCGTCGTCGGCGGCGTCAGAGTCAGGGAGCCCGGAGACCGCAGCATGACCCCGACAAGGCCCCTCGCGAGCGCCGCTACAGCAATGATCGCGATACTCACGGCAGTTTCCAGCCCGGCCCTTGCCCAACCCATCCTGGGCCCCTTCCCCGCCTGGTCAAATGCCAGGCTGCGCATCGCGGAGCGCACCGCGGGCGACATTCTTGCGCAGCCAATTCGAGACGCCGGATTGATGAGCGTCGAAATCCCCGATCCGCTTGTCCAAGCGATCGCCGCGCCCTACGGCCTGTCTGACGACGCAAGTTGTGCTCAGGTCAGCGCTGAGATCGCTGGGTTGAGCGCCGTGCTTGGGCCCGACCTCATCGGCGACCTCGGGCAACGCGAAAGCCGGGTCGGCAAGCTAGCTGAAGCCGGCGGACGCGCAGCGGTGAATTCACTCATCCCCTTCCGAACGCTCCTGCGTGAGGTGACCGGCGCAGCGCCCGCACAGCGCCGCCTTCGGGAGGCGGTCGACCTGGGATACGCGCGCCGTGGCTTTCTGCGGGGAATCTACCGCCTGCGCGACTGCCCCGCGGACCTGCCCGCCGGGATTGCCCCTCTCGGGTTGACGCTGAACGCCGCGCCGTCACCTTGACGCGTCGCGGTCTTCCAGACCCCGCTGCGCCAGGCCCGCAGGTTGTCGGCGTAGTAGTGCAGCCGCAACAACTCGACGTCCGTCACCATGAGGCCCGCGCGCCCGATAGACGTCGCGCCGAGAGCACGACAGGTCGTTGTCCTTGAAGATCAGGCGCACCACGCCGCGCGCCCGTCCAGCAGGCGCGACCACAACCCAAGTGTCGATATGGCTGCGTTGCGCGGGTCGGACGGCAGGCCAAGGGTCTGCGATGCGCCAGCCGCGAGGACGGGTTGTGTTTAGCCAGATCGAACGCCAGACCCACGCGGTTAGCGCCGAACAGGGCACCATCCATAGCCTATCGATGTCCACGACGCTCAAAAGCCGACTTCGAAAACGCGTCACGAGGTGGGGGTCGGCGAAGCGCTGCCAATCAGTCGAGCAGGCCGAGGCGCCGGGCCTGCACCACCGCTTGGATGCGTGTACGGACGCCCAGGAGTCCGCAGGCCTGTTCCAAGTGCTTCTCAACGGTTCGCTGCGAAATCCCCAGGATCTGGCCGATGTCCCGTGCGCTCTTGCCGGCTTCAGCCCAGCTCAGGCATTCGCGCTGGCGCCGGCTCAGAGCAACAGATGACTGTTCAAGCTTAAGCATACGCACACCGCGCACTCGAACCTTGGCCCAAATACTATCCCGATAACCTTTTCTGGACAATTACAACTTTAGGACGCAGGGTTCTTGCCGGCTTCGCGCAGGATTCCTGCCGTCTCCCCTCCCCGAAGCATGAGCTTACATGGCGTGGCCGCGGCTTGGCCCGACCGAGAAAGGCAGCGCCGAAGCTCGTCCACCTGGCTGGCCGGCAACTGGCGAACAAGCTGCAGCGCTTCCCACGTCTCCGGCTCCCCGCGTCGCAGAATACGGTCGGCAGCCGGCGCCATGGGTAAGGCCAAGGTGGCCGCCGCCAGGCGTTCGGGCGCGCCCCACGCCGACGGCAGCATGCGGGCGAACGGCCCCAGCAGCAGGCCCCAGAGCAACGCCCCCGCGAACGCACCTCCCCCGACCAGCTGCGCCACCCATCGCCAGGATCGCGACCGCGCCACATCCGCCCGTTGCGCGGCGCGGAGGGCTTCGGTCGCCTGTCCGAGCGCGGCCTGCTCGCGTTCGAGGGCGGCGACAGGTCTCGCGAGCACCCGCGCTGCGGCGATCTGGAACAAGGATCCGAGCTGCTGCGGGGCCAAGGCCAGAACCGGCCGCTCCCCCAGGGCCGTCACCTGCGTGTTCACCTCGGCGATAGCGTCCGACAGCTCCGCCAAGGTCGGGCTGTAGTCGACCGGTTCGACCGCCGAGTCCGCGGCCAGCCCCTCCACCGCCCGTCGCAGCAGCGCCACCTCGCTGCGCAGCCGCTCAAAGGCCTCCGCCGCCGGGTCGCCGGGCTGCAGGCTCATCGCTCGAGCCCTCGGTCGCGGCCGGCTTCGATCTCCGCACCCGGGGTCCTCTCGGGCGCACTTGGCGCCGGACCGAGCTCCGCGGCGCGGAGCAGCGCCGCCGGCTTTCCGCGGGCCGCCGACGCTGCCAGCGACGGGTCCCGATCCAGGGCCGTGGCGACCTTGCCCGCGAGGCCTGGGCGCGCCCGGTCCAGTGCGCCGGCCGCCCGGTCCAGGGCGATATGCTGGTGCGCCAGGAGGTGGTGGCCGGCGTCGTGCATCCGCGCTCCGTCCTGCCACGCCCGCGCGAAGGCCTGAACGCGCGCCAGATCGTCCTGCCGCGCCTCGCGCGATGCGCCGGTCCCGGAGACCTCCGGCCGGAAGTCCGCGAAGATCCCGTTGGCGCCGCCCTGCCCCAAACCCCGCCGGTCCGCGAACACCTCGGGGTAGTCGAGGGTCGAGTCCTTCGCCCGCTCGCGGGAGAGGGTTCGGCCCAGCGCGGCCTCATCGGCGAAGGTCTGCCGGTCGTAGTGCAAGGTGACACCCTCGCGGTGCCGCGAAAGCGCGACGTAGGTCGCGTGCCGGTCCAGATAGCCGCTCGCCAGCACATGCGCCCGGTCGACCGTCACACCCTGGGACTTGTGGATCGTGGTCGCGTAGCCGTGGTCTAGGTCGGTGTAGGTCTTGCGGTCGAAGGCCACGCGCCGCCCATCGTCCAGCCGCACGCCCATCCGCGTGGCGCTGAGCTCATCGATGGTCCCCAGCGTGCCGTTCTTAACGCCGAGCTCCCGCTCGTTGCGCAGGAAGACGATCCGCTCCCCTTCCGCGAACAACCGCGCGCCGCGGGTCGTCTCAACCGTGTGATCGTCGCCCAGCGCGCCGACCGCCCGCATGCGCTCGCGGGCCAGGCCGTTGAGCGCGGCCACGTCATCGCGCGTGTAGGCCAGCATCACCTGGGACGATCCCGGTGCCTCGGACTTGACCTGCCACCATCCTGCGACCACGGCCTGCCGCGCCGTGTCGGAGTCGTCGTGCCCGCGCACCGCGCCCGCCGCGGCGTAGGCCGTCAGCGCCTGCACCGTGCGGCCCGTGGCCAGCTGGCGCGTGGCCTCCCGCTGCCAGTCGACCTGCTGCCGGCGGACTTCGGTGAGCTCACAGGCGCCGTGCCGTTCCGCGAGCGCGCGGAACGCCGCGCCGGCCTCGATGGCCTGCAGCTGTTCCGCATCGCCGACCAGCACGACCTTCGCCCCCGCCGCCTGCGCGTGGGCCATGACCCGGCCCAGCTGCCGCGACCCGACCAATCCCGCCTCGTCGACCACCAGCACGTCGCGAGGGCCCAACATCTCGCGGTCCCGGTTCCAGGCATGCTCCAGGCTCGCCAGCGTGCGCGAAGGGATGCTGGAGCCGCCTTCCAGGCTTTCGGCTGCCATGCCCGACAGCGCTGCACCGCGCACGCGATAGCCCTGCGCCTCCCACGCCTCACGCGCCACGCCCAGCAGCGCGCTCTTGCCGGTGCCAGCGTAGCCCACCAGCAATGCGAGATCGCCACGGCGCGTGACGTGACCGAGCGCATCGCGCTGTGCGGTCGACAGAGCGAAGCCGGCCGCGGACGACCGCGCCAGAGCCGCCGCCTTGTCGTGCTCGGTCACGCGGTGTCCGGGGCGCTCCGCGAGGCTGTCCGCATCACGCTCCAACCCGCGCTCGACGCGCATCATTTCGCGGCTGGTGAAGCGCTCACGGCCCTGGCCATCGCGGCCCAGGCGAACGGTCTCGGGGCTCGCCTGCACCTTCGCCAGCACCGCGTCGAACTGGGCCTTGCCGTCGGTATGACGGTGCACGAAGCGCGCGAGATCGCGGTCGGTGAAGGTCGCCTGCTGATGCGTGATCGCGGAGAGCGCGATCTCTGGCTCGGCCAGGATTCGCTCGCCATTGCGCCGTGCGATCGCGCGATGGTCCTCTGCGCGTTCCGCCGCCTCGCCGTGCACCTCCCGCCGCGCGCCTGACGCGCCGATCTTGTTCTGCGGCTCCAGGTCGATGCCCTGGTCCTTGAGCGCCCGCGGGTCGATGCGGGCGTCGATGCCGAGCTCGGCCAGCCTGCGGTTCGCGTGGCCCGCCCAGGCTTCACGCCAGGCGACGAGTTGATCGGTCGCGTTCCAGTCGCGCACCTTCCCGCCGAACCCTTCCGGTCCGGCCGAGCGCAGCGCCAGCATCACATGGGCGTGGGGCTTGGGCTCCCCATCCGCGCCCACGTCCCAATGGACGTTGAGGTCCGCGACCATGCCCTTGCCGACGAATTCCCGCTGGACGAAGGACCGGGCGAGCTCCACCCCGTCGCCCTGCGAGAGCTCCCGCGGCAGCGCGAACTCCACCTCCCTCGCGAGCTGCGCGTCCTTGCGGACTTCGCGCGCCTCGACCTCGTTCCAAAGGGTCTCGCGGTCTCGCCACCGCTCCGGCGCGCCCTCAGGCAGCATGACCTCCGAATGCACGACGCCGGCCTTGGCCGAGAAGTCGTGGGCGCGATCCAGGCGTTCGTCCTGCAAGCGCGAGGCGGAGCGATAGGCCGCTGCAGCGACGGCAGACGAACCCTTGGCTCGCGAGATCACCTTTGCCGAGAAGTGGTAGATCGCCATGCGATCCCTCCCCACCCAAGCACGTTGCGCCAGCAACGTATAAGCGCGCACTCAGACCTTCGGCCGTGAGTGACGGGACCGCCATGCGTAAGCTTACCCATGGCCTCCGGAAGAACGGCCGCGCAGGGTTCGGGCTCCGTTTGCACGGAGGCAATGTCATGAAGAAGCCGCGCGACCTCGACGCCGAACTTCAGGCCCTGCAGCAGCGCGCCAAGGCGCTGAAGGGCCGGCGCGTGACGCAGTTCGGCGAGCTGGTGATCGCCACCGGGGCCGATCATCTCACTATCGAAGAACTGGCCGGCGCGCTTGCGGCCGCAGCCAAGGCCGACGCGTCCACGCGGGAGGCCTGGCGGCGCACCGGCGCCAGCTTCTTTCAGGGACAGAGCCGGACTGGCGGCGGCGCTGGCCGCAGCGGCCAAGGCCGCGCGGCGGATGGCGGCGGCGCGCCACCGGCTTGAGGCCGCACAGGCAAGGTCGGACACAAGGGCCTGGGTCGTGCAGCGACGCGAACGCACCCATCAGCTGATCGAGCTCGGCGGCCTCGTCGCCAAGGCCGGCTTGGTGGATCTCACGGCTGACGATCGCGCCGCGCTCTATGGCGCCTTCCTGGAGCTCGCCGACCGGCTGCAGGCGCCGGACGGTGATGGGACGAAGCTGCTGTGGCGGCGCCGCGGCCAGCGCGCCTTCGCCAGCGAAGCGGAACACGCCGGATGAAGCTCGCCCTTGGCGCGATCTGGCCGACCCTGGTCGGCGCCTTCTGGGGCAACGTCGTGGCCAACGCGCCCTTCCTGATCGTGCGCGATCACTTCGGCCTGCCCGACGTCCTCGTCGAGTGGGTGATCCCACTGACGGCGACGCTCGCGGGCGGCGCGTGGGGGTATCTGATTTGGCTGGGGCGCTACGGACCCACGGGTCCGGTGACCACACACGGCAGCGCCCAGTTCGCCGACGAGCGCCGCGCCCGCGGCGCGCTCGGCGGGCCGGACGGCCTGATCATCGGCCGCGCCGCCGGCGGATGGCTGATGCGCTACGACGGGCCCGGCCACCTGCTGACCTTCGCGCCGACCCGATCGGGCAAGGGCGTCGGCGTCGTCCTTCCCAACCTGCTGCTGTCCGACAGCGCGGTCCTCTGCGTCGATCCCAAGGGCGAGAACGCGCGTATCGCGGCCCGCGCGCGGGCGCGCTTCGGGCCGGTGTATGTGCTCGATCCCTTCGAAGCGTCGGGCCAGCTACCCGCGAGCTACAATCCCCTCGCCGCCCTGGATCCGTTCGGCGTCGACTTGGCCGAGGACGCGGCGCTGATCGCCGAAGCGCTGGTCTACGATCCGCCGGAGCAGGTGAGCGAGGCGCACTGGAACGAGGAAGCCAAGGCGCTGATCGCCGGCGTGATCATGCACGTCGTCACTCACCCGCCCCCGGAGGGCGTGACGCTGGCCGCCGTGCGCGACCTCCTCACCGCCGTGCCCGCGCGCTTCGCCGGCGCGCTGAAAGCGATGCAGGCGAGCCCGGCCGCGGACGGCCTCGTGGCCCGCGCCGCCAACCGTCACCTGGGCAAGGCCGACCGCGAGGCCACCGGCGTCCTCTCGGCCGCGCAGCGGCACACCCACTTCCTCGACAGCCGCCGGATCACCGACAGCCTGGCGCGCGCGGACTTCGCCTTCGAGGACCTGCGCGACCAGCGCGCCAGCGTCTTCCTGGTGCTGCCGCCCGAACGGCTCGGCACGCATGCCCGCTGGCTAAGGCTGCTTGTCGCCCAGGCCCTTCACAGCCTGGCCCGCGGCCCCACGCGCGGCGGCGCGAAGCCCTCCCCGGTCCTCTTCCTGCTGGACGAGTTCGCGACGCTGGGGCGGCTGGAGCCGCTCGCCCAGGCCTATGGCCTGATGGCCGGCTACGGCGTGCAGCTGTGGGCCATCCTGCAGGACCTGCATCAGCTGAAGGCGCTCTACGGCGAGCGACACGGCACCTTCCTCGCCAACGCCGCCGTCACCCAGGTGTTCAACGTCGCGGATATCGACACCGCCCAGTGGGTCTCGCGCACGCTCGGCGTCACCACCGAGACCTTCGTCGCCCACGGCACGTCGATGAACTCCGGCTCGACCAGGTCGCTGAAGGGCGGCTCGAGCTCTTCGGGCGACGGCGAGTCCTGGAGCGAGCAGCGGGTGCGTCGCGACCTGCTGACGCCAGACGAAGTCATCCGGCTCCCCGACCACATGATGCTGGTGCTACGCCCAGGCCGCGACCCGCTGCTCGCCGGCAAGGTCCGCCACTACGCCGACGGGGAATTCGCCGGGCTGTTCAACGTCTGAGCCGTACGCTGCGATCGGCTAACCTCCGTCCGCTCGCCGCCCGTCCCATGATCCACCCGCGGCCCAATGGGCGCCCGCTTCTGGACCACATGCGAGTACGGGCTTTCGACCCGCTGCGGACGATCACTGGTTCAGGAACGCGAACGCATGATCAGCAGCAAATCTATGGCCCTCGCGCCAACCTTCAAGCTCTAGCACTGGGCACTTCAGCTCGACGGCAAGGTCGAAGACGAGCCGCTGGTACGCGTCCCAAAAGCTAATGAAGCCCTCAAAGCCCCGCCAGTCATTGGTCAGTGCGACTGGGGTGCGTTCCACATAGGCGATGAGCTTGCCGATCCACAGCTGCCCGCGCGTGGCGACGACCTGATCAAAGTGCCCGGGAACGTCCACCACTCGAAAGAGGAGGAGGCGGGGGCGAGCGGCTGTGATGGCGCTGGCCCATTTGGCAAGGTAGGCGCCAACGCACGGCTCCCGCCAACCGTTGGCGAACATAAAGCGGATCGTGCTTTGAAATGCCGAGCCTTCGAGGATCAGCACTCCGCCTTCCCGATGAACCAACTGTGCGAACGACAAGACACAGAGGTCAGCGAAATCGGGGTCAGCAGATCGTCGGCGGAGGGCTGCGGGCGTGGCAGGATGGTCGCTCGCTTCCTCCGGCCACCAGCGCGCCGGAAGGCGCACGTCTTCACACATCTCGGCAAGGCGCTTGGCCGCAGTGGTTTTACCGGTTCCAGGGAGCCCTTCCAACAGCCAAAGACGCGCCGGCACCCGAGCCTCCCCCATGCAGTAGGGTCGCACGAGGAATGACGGTAAACCAAGTTTCGTCTGTCACCGACACTGCCCCGCAGGGCTGATTCTAGTGTCCCGCCGCCCCGGCGGGCAGGTGGCTCTTGTCGTGCTTGCCGACCTGGGCGACCAGAGTCTGGCCGGCCTGGTTCATGCCGATCAGCTCGACCTCGGCGCCCTGCTTCCGATAGCGGAACACCACCTTGTCCACCGCGGCGACGCCGGTGAGATCCCAAAGGTGCGCCTCGCTCAGGTCGATCTCGACGCGCCTGGGGTGGCCGTGGTGCTCGAAGCTGGCCGCGAACAGGTCAGCGGAGGCGAAGAACAGCTGGCCGCTGACCCTGTAACGAAGCACACCCTCCTCGGGGGTCTCGATCTCCTCGACCGCGATGGTCTTGCCGACCTTGCGCATGAAGAAGACCGCCGAGAGCAGCACGCCGAACACCACGCCCTTCGACAGGTCGTGGGTGGCGACCACCGTCACCGTGGTGGCGATCATCACGATGGAGGATTGCACGGGCGTCGAGCGGAGACGCAGCACCGAGCCCCAGTCGAAGGTGCCGACCGACACCATGATCATCACCGCCACCAGGGCAGCCATGGGGATGCGAGCCACCCAGTCCTGCAGCGCCAGGATCAGGAACAGCAGGAAGAGCCCGGCCCAGAGGGTCGAGAGCCGTCCACGCGCGCCGGAGGTCACGTTGATGATCGATTGGCCGATCATGGCGCAGCCCGCCATGCCGCCGAAGAACCCTGAGACGATGTTGGCGATGCCTTGGCCGCGGGTCTCCCGGTCCTTGTCCGAGGGCGTGTCGGTGATGTCGTCGAGCAGGTTCGCCGTCAGCAGGGATTCCAACAGGCCCACGAAGGCCAGGGTGGCCGAAATCGGCGCGATGATTGCCAGGGTATCCCAGGTCATCGGCACGGCCGGCAGATGGAACATCGGCAGGGCGGACGGCATCTGGCCCATGTCGCCCACGGTGCGGACGTCCAGGCCCGTGAAGACCACCAGGGCGCTGATCAGGACGATCGCCACCAGGGGCGACGGAACCGCCTTGGTGATCCTGGGGAAGCCGTAGATGATCGCCAGGGCTCCCGCCACCAGGGCGAAGGTCTGCCAGTTCGCCCCGATCAGTTCGGGCATCTGCGCGAGGAAGATCAGGATCGCCAGCGAATTGACGAAGCCGGTCATCACGCTGCGCGACACGAACTTGATATAGCGACCGAGCTTCAGCAGACCGATGACGATCTGGAAGAGGCCGCAGAGGATCGAGGCGGCGAACAGGTACTCGAGCCCGTGGTCCTTCACGAGCGTCACCATCAGGAGCGCCATGGCGCCGGTGGCGGCGGAGATCATCGCGGGGCGACCTCCGACGAAGGCGATGGTCACCGCGATGACGAAGGAGGCGTAGAGTCCTACGGCAGGATCGACCCCCGCGATGATCGAGAAGGCAATGGCCTCGGGGATGAGGGCGAGCGCCACCACGGTGCCGGCCAGCAGGTCGCGGCTTGGATTTGCGAGCCATTGCTGGCGCGCTGATGCGAATACGGACAATTTGAAACTCAATTCGGATCGCCGGGCGCACTTGGCGCCTCGTCAGCGAAGTTCCCCGGCGGATCGGCGGCCAGGATAGCCACCCGCAGCGAAGGCGGGTCCATGGTGGCCAGCGACCTATCCCGCCGTGACGTGGCAGGCAATGGAGTCTGCTCACCGACGGACCTCAAACGTCCTATCCCCACCCCCTGGAGGAATTCATTTGGTCCGCTACGTGGCTGGTCTATCGGCCAGTGCCGTAGCCCGACGGAGTGGCGCCTTCAGGGCTCCAGCGGCTTCGCCGCCTTGAGCAGATCCGCCCAGCTGTCGGGCGGGTCCCCGCTCTGCAGGCGCTTGGTGAAGACCGCATAGGGATCGGTTTTGGACCCGGCCTTGCGCAAGGTGCTCTCGTCGTTCAGCCAGCAGTAGATGATCACCTTCGCTTTGCCGTCCCAGCGGAAAAACAGGCGAAACCGGCTGAGGAACTTGACCCGGAACCAGTGCTTGTAGGCCTCGCCCAGGGTCGAGCCCTGACGGAAGGCCTTGTGCGCCGGATCGGCCGGCGCCTCGTTCAGCAGGATGTCGACCACACGCGCCAGGAACTTGGCCTTCGGATGTCCGCGCCAGCCGCCTGGATCAGCGGCCCGCACCGCCTCGACCTCGGCGGCGAGGCTCGCGAGCTGTCGGTTGAACTCCTCGGTCGCCAGCAGGGTCCAGCCGTTCCGCACAGGCGCGACCCCCTCCCCCATCGTCAGAGCGTGAAGTCCGCCGGCAACTCCTCATCGTCGCGCAGAGGCTCGACGCCTTCGACGAGCGCGGCCACCCGGGAGAGGTCCAGCGGCTGGACCTTGTGCGGGTTGGCCTTCAGGTCCGCCTCCATGAACGACAGGAACGCGCCCACGACCGGATCGAGCTCATCGGTCTTCCGGCCCAAGGCCTTCGGCGCGTCGACGGCCATCAGCACGTAGCCGGGGGAAACCGAGCGGACCATCACCTCGGCGCTCACCTGGAACTCCGGGTGGTCGGTGAAGAATTGCTTGCCGAGGCGCACCGCCTTTGAGCTCCCGGTCGTGGTGACCTTCCCCCTGTAGGCGCGAACCTCAGCGCCCCCGGCCGCCGGCGCGCGAGCCATGAAACGACCGGTCGCGCCCCCGCGGGTCGCGGAACGCTGGGTGGGCCTGGTGGACATGTCGTCTCCGGTTCAGGGCTGGCGAACCCGACGGCCAATATACGTACGCTGGTACGTATCGACAACCCATCGTCGCGCCAACTCGGGAGGTCGGCGGCGGCGCCCGGAAGCGCCGCCGCCTGAGGCCTCAGTTCGCCGGGCGGGTGTTGCGGGACCAGACCAGGCTGTAGCCCTCCTCCGCGTCCACCAGGTTGGCGTAGATCGGCGCCGGGAAGCTGGGGTCGTCGAGCTTGACCGAGAGGTAGTCACGGTTCTCGCGGCTGGTCTTCTTCCAGGCCGCCCCGAACTCGGTGCCGGCGGCGAAGATGCGGAAGTCCGGGGCGTTCTCGCTCTCCTTGGCTACGGGCTTCAGCTGGGCCTGCTTGACGTTGAGGCTAAGGGTCCGGATCGAGCCGTTGTAGCTGCCGTCGCCGCTCTTCATGAAGGTGCCGATGGTCGCCATGGGAAGTCTCCTCTGAGTTTCGGACCGCGCCTGCCGCGGCCTCGATGGCGGACCTGGAGTCGAGGGCCGGCGGGCGGCGCAGCCGAAGGCCCGCAGCGTCAGCGGAGGATGGCGGCCGGCGGCTTTCTTGGGCCGCGAGGAATGGGCGTCAGCCCAGGGGAAGAAAGCCGCCGGACGCCGTTGCGCCGCCCGCCGGCCCTTGAACCCCTTGCGCCAACGAGAGGCCGCGCAGGCCGAGCCGACACCTGGAGCCGCACCCTCGCGCCCCCCGGCCTCCAGAAGCGCCGATGGGCCCCACGGCCGAATGCGCCATCCCCACGACGTCCGCCCAGCCCAGCCCGCGGCATGCGCGCGATCGCAGGGCTTGCCATCTTCGCCGAGCCACCCCCGGTCACGGCGCCGGAAGAGCCCACGCCCGTCACCCGCCTGCAGCACGTCTTGCCTCCGCCCCGGAGTCTTCCCGCCCTTCGATCCCAGCGGCCCGCGGTGTGAGAGGCTCGCCCGTGTCTGGCCTACAGCTTCAGCCGGACTCCGGCCCCGCCCTCGGCGTCTGCGCGGATGAAGATCACGCCGGCGTCCTCGAGCACCTGCTGCACGCGGTCCATCGTCCCGCTGTGCATGCCGCCGCGGCCGTTCTCGAAGCGGGTGATGGTCGACGGCGCGACGCCGGCGGCCTTCGCGAGGTCGCGCAGGCCCAGGCCGACCGCCGTCCGGCCGAGCTTGACTTGCAGCGGCGTCAGCATGGGGCGCTCAAAACGCGCTCATGGTGTTGACTATCGCGCTCAATGACATCATAAATGCGCTCAACGTACCGACTATCGGCCTCACGTTCCTGGGCCCGCGCTCTGCGGGTCCAGGTAGAGGAGACGTATGATGACGCGCGAGTCCAGGAAAGCGCCTTTCAACCTGAACCGTCGCGGGGTTCTCGCCGGCGTCTCGGCCGCACCGCTCCTGCCCGCGCCGGATGTCAGCGCGATGGTCCACCCGTTCGACCGCTGGGTCGCCGAGGCCTACGCCGCCATGGACCTGGCCTGGAGCCTGCCCGGAGACCCCGAAGGTCCCCGCGACCGGCTCTTCCGGCGCGTGGACGAGCTGGACCGGCTGATCCTGCTCACGCCGTCCACCGACGAGCCGGCGGTCCGGGCCAAGTTCGGCTACCTGCGCTGGCTCATGAAGAACAACGGCGACGACGACGAGCTGGTCGCCCTGGACCATGTCGGCGACTTCATCCGCCAACACTGCGCCGGCCCCTGGCGCATCTACACCCCGCGCTGAGCGGCGGCGCCATGAGGCGAGACCGGCGATGACGCCACAAATGAACACCCGGGCGGCCCGCTACCTCAGGCTGGGCGAAGCCTATATCTCGGCGGCGCGCGGCGTCCTGGCCGCCCCCGATTTCGAACAGGTGCGGCTGCCCTTCTACGGCCTCCTGGGTCACGGGATGGAGCTCGCCCTGAAGAGCGTCGCCGCGCGCGCGGGCTGGAACGACGAGCGCCTGATGTGGCTGGGCCACGACCTCGACTGGGCCTGGAGTGTGACGCTGTCGGACGCCGGCTTCGAGGCGACCGGCGCCCTAGCGGTCAGCGGGGTCATCCGCCAGCTCAGCCGTCCGCACCACGCCCAGGCCTTCCGCTACCCGGCGCTCCTCTCCTGGCCGCTTCCGGACCCGCGATCCGCTCTGGCCGCGGCCGAGGGCTATCTCGCCCTCGTCCGTGACCGCGATCGCTGAACCTCGAGGACGCGAGATGACCGACGATCCTGGACCCCGCCCGCCCCGCCTGTCGCGGCGGGCCGTGCTCGGCGCCCCCGCCGCCGGGCTCGCGGCGCCCGGCCTCCCCATTGCAGCCGATGCCGACACCGTCGCCCTCTGCCGAACCTGGCTGGCGAACAAGGCCAAGACGATGCGGCTCCTGGAACGCTGGGGCGACATCGAGGCCGAGCTGATGCGGCTCCAGGGCCCTTCACGGCCGGGCGACGCCCTGACGGCGGGACCGCAAGCCGCGCCCCTGCGGGCGATCGACGCCCGGCTCGACGAGCTGCATGCCGAACGCGAGGCGCTCGCCCGCAGCCTGCCCCTGTCCACGGCGACCACGCGCGAGGGCGTGCTGCTGAAGTTCGAGGTGGTGATGGCCGAGCTGTTCGTGCAGGACTTCCCGGTCATCTACGGCCTGCTCCACACCGCCGTCCGCGACCTCAAGGCGCTGTGGTGAACCTCGCCCAACAACTGCTACGCCGTTGGCCGAACTCTCGCGCACGGCGCGCACAATCCGGTATAAGACCATGCCCCTGAAGCCCGAATCCCAACGTCACCCCGTCGACATGGCCGTCGGCGCCCGCATCCGCCTGACCCGCAAGGCGCGCGGCGTCAGCCAGCAGGCGCTCGCCGAGGCGGTCGGCCTCACCTTCCAGCAGATCCAGAAGTACGAGCGCGGCGCCAACCGGGTCAGCGCCTCGAAGCTGGCCGAGATCGCCGCGTTCCTGCAGGTCTCGGTGTCCGAACTCTTCGGGACCGACGCCGCCGCAAGCGGCCTCACCGACGAACTCGCCGACCTGCTGGGCGCGCCCGGCGCGCTGGAGCTGCTGAAGACCTACGGCCGGCTGCCGCGCGCGCAGCAATCCGCGCTGGTGGGGTTCCTCGGCACGCTCCCGCCGACGCGCTAGGCGCAGCGCGGCGGCGCCTGCTGACCGGGTGCGTCAATGAGCATAACGAACCTCTCGCTACTCTGCGGGAAAACGGGACGGTAGCGTCCCCGGCACAACACTGAGGTGCTGCTCGGCGTCCACACACGGACATTGGGAAAGGAGCGAGGAGCGGACCTCCAGTGCGCCGCAGCTACACCATTGGCCCGCGTCCCAAGAGGTGTCGCATGGTTCGGACTGGCAACGGAGACGCGCCGGCTAGAACATGGCGGAACTGCGGAACACTCGCACGCGGGCCCGTAAAAGGGTCGCGTTAACCTCGGCGCGATTACTCACAGCTACGGGCGCATTCGCAGGGGTGAGGCTAGTGCTTCACGGGCGCCGGAAGGCGGTCATCCGACCACTTGAGCGACTGAACCAATTCGATGGTCAGGCTCATCAGGTAAGCGATGCCGTTCTTCTCGATGCCGAGCTTGCGGCGTTCACGACCGTCGAAAGCACCGTCCTCTTCCAACAGCAGGGCGGTCATTTCGCGCCCACGCTCGCCGTAGCCGTCACCACCGGTGAACATGCTCAGGTCGCCGGTGAAGCCTTTGACCTTCAGCCATTCGAACAGGTTGTCGGTCTTCAGCCCTTCCTTCAGGTCCGCCAGCGATAGCGTGGGTTCGCCACGATCGAGCGAGTGGGACAGGCCGAATTGCAGGAAGCAGATGTCGATGAGGGTGATCATTCCGACCACCACGCCTTCAGCGACTTGCCCGTCCCCTCGGTTTCGAGATGACCGATGAAGTTGCCACCAAGGTCGGTGATCTCGCCCTTCTTCTCGTAGCCCACCAGTTCACCGGCAGTGCTGTTGCGGCGAACTTCGCCGTCCTGCACCCACGCGATGACCTGTTCGCCGTCGTTGATCGCTCCGTAGGCCCCCATGCGCCCCTCCCGTGTTCGATCCTCGAAAGGTGGTGTCGGGTAAATGACACAGCAACCGCAGCAGAAATCTTTTCCACAGCAGATTCAATCAATGGCTTTGCTCCTCGGCGCCTCAGACACGTCAAATCTATCGGGCGCTTTCGCCTGGATGATCTCGCCGAAATCGTCCAACGCCTGACGCAAGCGCTTGAAGAACGTCATGGCCTCGTCACGGACTTTCGCCCAATCGACCTCAGAGATCGCGAGCTTGAAACGGAACATGTAAACGACGCCCGCGAACATCTCCTTCCGGGTCATCTCGTCATCAGCATGAACGGGCGTGTCCGTCTTCCACGCGTGAAGGGCGTCGATGGCGCTGGCGACCTCCGGCGTGTCGAAGGTCACCTCCTTCGCTGCATGGCCGAACGTGTTTCGAATGTCCCGCAGGGTGTGAAGGTCTTCAGCCTCATCGTCCGTCAGTAGCCCAAGGGCGTGCGCCAAGCGGATTTTGGCTGCGACGCTACCCATCGGCGCGCCTTCGCTGTCGAACATCGCCGTGACGTGATCCGGGTTCTTCAGATTCGGAAGCGAATGAAGCAGGAGATCGCGGAGGCCGTGGTCCAAGAGAGCGATGCCGAGCATCGCAACCGAGGCGTCTGGGACATCGGCTTTAGTGACCGTCTCCAACAGGCGGAAGAGGTCTTCGTCTGCGGGTCGTTCGCGGCTGAGTTTGCGAAGAGCCTTGGTTGGCTTCGCCATCACGCCACCCTCACTTTCCCCTTCTGACCACAGCCCCTGCAGTACCATTGGGCCATGGGCAGGCCTTCGATGACGATGTTTCCGAAGTACTCCGTCCGCTCCCACATCTTGCTGTAGGGTTGGTCATTCTCCGACAGGATCGAATGGGCAGTGGCGCCGCACTCGCACACGTAGTTGGTCCGCGTTCGCATGGTCATGACTGGCGGCTCCGTGCCTGCTCTTCAGCCTCTCTCAGGCGAGGCTGAGCCCTTCCCAAGGGCCTGTCAGCCCAAACAGGGATCTAGCCTATCAGCTTGGGCGCGAGGCGCGATGCGCACGCAACGCAAGCCCCGCCGCCGCGCCTCGTCGGCGAGGTTCATGGCCGGCCCGAAGGGTGGAGCGCCGGCCTCGGCCGCCCGGCCCAGGCTCTCCGGCAGCACCAGGACGCAGACGGGCCGCAGCGCCAGCATCTGGTCGTTCGCGCGGAACGGCGCCGCGCGTCCGAAGCGGGCGAAGTCCGGCTTGGCGAGCACGAGGCGCACGCCCTTCTGCTGCGCCCAACGTTTGGCCAACCGTTCGCCGCCCTTGGCGTCGGTCAGCGCCAGGCTCATGTCGGGCCACTCGTCCCGGGCCCAGTTGAGGGCGTCGAAGATGCGTCGTGCGTCCTCCGGTGCGTCGCTCCGCGGCGAGGCCCGGAACGCCACCACGGCGTCGCCCGGATCGGTCTGCGAACGCCGCCGGGCCTCCCGTGACCGCAGCGCCGACTGTGCATCGATCTGCGCGGCGCTCGTGGATCCGCCCCGCACGCTCCCGCGCCACGGACTCCAGACCTCGCCGGTCGCCGAGGCGTAGGTCTCGGCCGCCGCATCGCGCACGAACTCCAGCGCGGCGGCGGCCACGTCCAGCGCGTCGGCCCGCGTCTTGGCCTCCTGCAGATCGACGTCGGCCACTTCCGAGCCGTCGAAGTCGTGCAACAGGTTGGCCAGCGCCTCGCGCTCGCGGTCCGCGTCGCGCTCCAGCCGCTGCACACCGGCGTGCAGTCCGCCGATCAGGGTCTCGCAGATGGTGGACGCTTGATCCTCGAGCGCGCCCGCTAGGACCACGTCCAGGACCTCAGTCATCAGGCTGCGGCCGAGCTGGACGAGCTGCGGCTCGGTGGGATGTGGCCTGGCATCCTGCAGGGCGGCGGTCCGGGCGTCGAAGCCGTCGAGGTCGGCGGTGTTGAAGAAGGATGGTGCGGTGCGCATGGGAAGCTCCTTGGGGTCACGAGCCGAAGCTCGCGACCTCCGGCCGCCGCGGAGCCGGCGCAGGCCAGGGCGCCGTCAGGCGGCGTCAGCGGAACCCTTGCCGGCGACGGGCCGCGGTGGCGCTCCGTCGCGACCCTCCGCTTCGGCCGTCCCTAGGAGCCCCGCTCAGGGCCGCAGCAGCCGCGCCAACTCCGCCACATCGACGCCCCGGCCGCGATAGGCCATGCCCGCATGCGCCGAGCAGTACGGCCCCGTTTCGGCCCGCCGGCCGCAGAACGCGAAGTCCGCCGCCTGCGGATCGCCGAGCGGCCAGTGGCAGCCCCCCGGGGGTAGGTGTTCCAGCCGCGCAACCAGACCCGGCCCGATCGCGGCAGGCGGCTGCGGTGACATGCGAACCGGCGCCGACGCGGACGCCCGGCGGGCCGATGCGACCGGCCTGGGCTTCGCCGGCCGGGGTGGTGGCGCGATCGCGGGCGGTCGCGGACGCCGCGGCTGCGACAATCCCAGCCGATGGATCTTGCCGAGGACGGCGTTGCGGGTCACGCCGAGCCTCTGCGCGATCATCGTGGCGCTGAGGTCGCCCTGACGCCACAGCCGGGTCAGGGTCTCGACGGCGTCGTCGGTCCAGCCGCCGGGCGATCGGGCGGTGCGAACAGAAGCGGACATGGCAAGACTCCAGCGCCGGCCCACCACGGGCCGGCTCGCCCGCCCGCGGCCCTGCCTCCGCCTCCCGCACGCCAGCACGACAAAGCCCCCGCGCCAGCGCGGGGGCCTCGCCATCCTGGTCGTGGCTATTCGGCGGCGATCGCCGCAGGATCGGCGGGCACCCGCCGCAGCAGCGGCGCCACCGATCTGGCCCGAGCCGCCGGCGCGAACGACCGCCTGGTGTAGGCGGTGGGCGGGAACGCCATCCAGCGGGGCGTCCACGCCTCGACCTTCGGCCGGTCGTTGGCGCCCTCCAGGTGGTCGCGGAGGATCGCCTTCTGGGTCTTCACCCGCTCCGTGAGGTTGCCGTCCGCGACCCTCTTGCCGCCCACCTCCCGCAGCATGGCGTTGACCGCCTCGCGATCGCGGATCAGGTCGAAGAAGGCCTCATCGGGCGACCAGAACCGGCCGATCTCGACCTTGAGCCAGGCGCCGGCCGCCTCCAGCTCGGCGCTGCCGGCGGCCAGGGTCTCGGCCATCACGACTGCCGCGACCCCCAGCACCTCGTCGTCCGGCATCGCCAGCAGCCGTGCGAAGGCGCCGCTGACCCCGCCTTCCGGACGCTGGCCCACGAGAGCCCGCCGGTCCGGATCGAGACCCAGGCTCCGGGCCACGACCTGCCGGCGCTCGGCGAAGGCGCCGGTGGCGGTGTTGGCGGCGAGGCTGGCCGAGAGCGCGGCGTCGCCCTGCCGCCCGTCGGTCTCGACCCGCCAATGCGCGGACCCGACCAGCGCGTGCGCCACCAGGAGGCGGAGCGCCACCCCCGGCGCCTCGGTGAGCGCGACCCGCACGGCCGCCAGCCTGTGAAGGTCGATGTAGGTTTCCTGGGCGTTGGTCACCTCCGCCCGCACCACGGCCGGCGGGGGCGCCCCGGCCTCGCCGCGCGCCGCCTTCTCGGCGGCGGCGCGGACCTTGCGAGCCTCATTGGTCGTGAGCCAGCCCTCGTGTACGGTGACCTCGCCGCGACTGCCGACCTCCACGAACACCTTGCCGCCCGCCCGCTTGCCGACCTGCTCGTGCGTCCAGGTGGCGAAGCGGTTGCCGACGTCGAGCACGACCACGTCGCTCCAGCCCGACGCCTGCAGCGCCTCGACGCGGGCGGCGATGGCCGCGTTCTGGTGGGTCCAGAAGAGCTCCGGGTCGGCGAAGTAGCTGTCCTCTCCGAACAGGTCGGCGACGACCTGGCCGGGATAGTCGTCCAGCGCGAACAGCGCGTGCTTCGTCGGGATCGACGCCCCGCCGAACAGCCACGCCTTGAGCTGCGGCCCTGTCGGGGCCCGCTGATCCGGATCGTCGAACAGCGCCAGCCACGCCTTCTGCTGCGCCTTGCTCGCGAGCGTCAGGCACCGCACCGTCGCAACGTCGATCGCCTCCTTGCGGTAGAGGGCGCGGATCCGCGGCAGCAGCGCGCCCAGCGCCAGGGTGCGCTTCACCACCGCCTCGGACATCCCGAAGGTGGCGGCGATCGCCTCGACGGTGCGGCCAGCCTTCGTCAGGCGCGCGAAGGTCTCCCAGCACGCCACTTCGTCCGGCGGCAGGCGGTTGAGGTTCTCGATCAGCGAGGCCTCGATCGCCGCGGCGTCGTCGCCCGGTTCGAGGATGGCGACCGGTACCGGGTCGAGCTCCACGCCCTCGGCGAGGGCCGCCAGCGCCGCCGTCCAGCGCCGCCGGCCGGCGACCACATCGAAATGGTCCGGCACCACGACGCCATCGGTCATGGTCTCCAGCACCAGGAGGGCGAGCAGCACGCCGCGCCGTCGCACCGAGGGCAGGATGTCGGAGACGTCCGGGTCGGGACGCCCATGGTGCATGTTCAGGCGCGAAAGGCGCAGGTTGCGGGGATCGGCAAAGGCCAGTCTCATGGTCGGACTCCTGGGGGTCAGGGGTGTGAGTCGGCCCTCGCCACCCACGCCTTCGGCGGGACAACGGCGAGGGCTCTTGCGCCGGGATGGCGCAGGTCGCGGCCGGCGGCGCCGGACCGCGGGTCGCCGGGACGGGCCCGGCGAATTCGATGTCAGGACGTGGCGGTCCCGTTGATCGCGGGCAGCGCGCGGACCACCGCTTCGGCGGCACGGATCGAGCCGGTCTGCCGCGCGATCTCCGTCCACCGGGAGATCGGCACGCGACCCTGGAAACCGACGTCGCGCTCGATCGTCAGGCCGAGCGGCAGCTTCACCGAGGTGATCTCCGACAGGCTGACGGAGCCCAGCTCCGGGAAGCCCATGTCGAGGTCGCAGAGCCCGAACAGGGTGTCGCCGTCGTCGCCGAGCTCGGTGATCAGCCAGGTCCCGGGCCCCACCGGATTGAACAGCTTCAGGACCGGGACGGGGTCGCCGTCACGCAGGCCGTTGGCGATCAGGGTCGGGCGCAGGTCGTCGGGGATCAGGACCAGGCCGGTGTCATCGACAGGAACAGGGGTCATCGCAGGCGCTCCGGGCCGGCGGCCCGGACCACCCGTCCGCCGCGCCCGCCCCGGCCCGACCTCACTTCCCCTCCCGGATCGCCACCCACGCCTCGTTCCAGTCCCCGAACGGCGCCGGCGGCCAACGGACCGCTCCGCGTACGCCCCGGGCCCGCAGCGCCGCGGCCAGGACCAGGGCCGATCGTTCGCCGTCCTGCCCGCGATCCGCCGCGATGACCACGAAGCGCACGCCCGGCGGCGGCCGCCAGGCGCGCAGGTTGCCGGTCGAGAGCAGCGCCCAGGCCGGCAGGCCGAAGCGCGCCGCCGCGCTCAGGCAGGTCGCCACCCCCTCCCCCACGATCATCCGCGGCGCCAGCGGATCCAGCCGGACGGCCGCGCCCGGCGCCCGTACGCCGATGGTCTTCCGCGCCAGGCTCATGCGCGCCCGCTCGCCGTTCGGCGCCAGGTACGTCACCTCCACCCCGGTCAACTCGCCCAACGGCGCCGTAATCGCCGCCAGCAGCGCGGGTCGCAGAAGCCCCCGCGCTGCGTAAACGGCCGCCGGCATGCCCGGATGGTGCCGGAGCGCCGCCGAAGCCCTCTCCACCCCGCGGCGCCGCAAATGGGTCGCCGACAGGGTCCCACCGATGTGGCGGCCCTCCGCCCACAGTCCCTGCGCGATCGCCCGGCGCTCCCGCGCCGAGGGGCCCGTTGCGGCGGACGCGACCCCGGCGCCCTTGAGGCGACCGTCGCGGCCGATCAGGCCGCGTTCGAAGAGGTCGTCGAGCACGGCGCGCCAGCCGTCGCCCGCGAAGCTGTGCGCGATGACCCGCCCGTCGCTCAGCATGAGCGACACCGACCGGTCGGCGGCGCTGTGTCCCGGTCCCGGCACGTTGGCGCGGCAGCCCCCGGCGTACAGGTCGCCGCCCAGCGCTCGAACGATCGCCGCCATGCCGCCGCGGCTCACAGCAGCCCCAGGGCGCGGAAGCTGGCGACACCCTCGCCGCCGACCACAACATGGTCGTGCACGCTGATCCGCAGCGCCCGCGCCGCCTCGACCACCTCCCGTGTCATCTCGACGTCGGCGACCGATGGCGTGGGATCCCCGGCCGGGTGGTTATGGGCGAGGATCAGCGCGCTGGCGTCGAGCTCGAGCGCCCGGCGCAGAATCTCCCGCGGATAGACCGGCGCGTGGTCCACCGTGCCTTCGCCCTCGATCTCGTCGCGGATCAGCCGGTTCTTCTTGTCGAGGTAGAGGACGTGGAACTGCTCGCGCGACCGGCCGGCCAGGCCGGCCCGGAGATAGTCGATCAGCGCCGACCAGCTGCTGAGCACGGGCCGGTCCTGGAGCGGCGCCCGCAGCAGCCGTTGCGCAAGGTCCCGCGCCAGCGCCAGCCGACCCGCGGTCGCCGGCCGCACGAATCGGCGCAGCGTCGCCGGCGACGCGGCCAGGACCTGCGGGAGCGAGCCGAACTCGTCGAGGAGCGCGCGGATCTGCTCCGGCGAGGCCCCGCTCGCCAGCTGCAGCGCCTCGGCGTCGTCCAAGCCTTCCGGACCGGACGCGGACAACCTCTGAGAAAGCTCCGGCGCCGAAGCGGCGCCCACGACGACGGGCAGAAGGCAGGACATGGCGGGCGCTCCCGGTGACGGCCCCACATCGGGACCGCCCGGACGCGCCCTCGCTTCGGCTCCCAGCCAACGCGGCCCCCGCCACTCGGGCCGAACTCAGCTGGCCTCAGACGCCAGGTAGAAGCCTCAGGCCACCTTCTCGCTCTTCTGCGCGATGAGTTGGTCTTCTGCGACCGGATCAGGAGCGCGCGGCCTCGGCCGTGTTCTTGTGCGTGTACGTACCCTAGGCAGCTGCCTGCAGGCGGTCCCAGACGGCGCACTCTGCCGATTCAAACCAGCGCACCGTGACCGGCGGTCCCCCATTTGCAACTCGGGCTGCGGCCCAGGTCGCGGCCAGCTCCTGGGCGCGCACCTTGTCCCTGCCGGAAAAGACACCGACGAAGACTTCCCGAATGATCCCGTCCCCGATTTGCTCGGCGATGTGATTGTCGCTCCCACCGAAGCTGTGTCCCAGCGTGAACAGAACCCCCTTCGTGTCCTTGCGACAGACTACCGCAAACTTCGCCTTGGCTGCCGCCAGGTATTCCCGGCTCCTCTGGCGGGCCTTCTTCGCCGGGGAGTTGCCTTCGGCGATGAACACCGGAAGCCGCTCGTCCCTTAAGAGTGCATCAACCTGCTTGATGAGGGGGCGACCCCACTCATAGCGCAGCATTCGCGTGTACATCCGGTCTGGAAAGCGAGGCTGCGGGAACTCGAAAATGTGGACCGCGCCGTGAAGGTAGAACGCCTGGGCGGTGGCGGAATGCTGATTCCACTCTCCATTTCCGGCGAAGCCATCCCAGCACCTGAGTTGGGACCGCTGTTTCGTGCCTTCGTTCTTGCCCTGCCGCGACAGCACCCAGTGTAGGAGCATGTCGTAGTTGGTGGTGAACAGCGTTCCAACTGGGGAGCGGTTGCGGCCCACGAAGGGTTCGAGAAAATCGCGGCAGCTACGGCACTGTTCCTCGGTGAGGCTCAGGGAGTGATCCGGGTGAACGGCCGCTACCGCCCTGATCAGGCCTTCGCGCACCCGGTTGGCGTCGGCATCGTTGTCGCACTGCTCCAAAGCATTCTCGAAATTGGTGTCCCCGGGCGTGAAGAAGCGTGCGAGGCCGGGGTCCCGACTCACAGCATCCTCATACAGACTGGGATACCCGAAGGCTCTGTGGACCCCGATGCTGAACCCGTTGCCCAGCAACAGGTGGCGCGGCTGATCGCGGGTACGTTGCAATGCCTCGGCAAACGAGATGGGTTCAGCCCGCTGAGCGTTCAACCTGCACTCCCTTCTTGCGATAACGTCGTTCTAAGGTGGCGCTTGACTTCCCTCAGCGCAATAGGACGTTCCGCGTCTGTTCTTCGCCCTCCACAGCTATCACATGCGCGATGGTCTGCGTGCTCCTGCCAACTACAGCCGAGGGAACGAGACTCCCGCGAATGGCGATACGGTTGGTGCCCGGCCGGCTCCTGGCATCGAGCCCGTGACGGGTTTCGGCCCTTTTCGGATATCCGGAAATCCTGCGCCCGGCGCTCCGGCGCTCCGGCGGAGGGTTGTGCGCGACTAGGTCAGCGCCGCGCCAGCATCCGAGCAGTCCGCCGGGATATTCAAACGGCCTCGCCATTTCCGACTACTGCGAGTTGCGATTCAGCGGAGCCCAAGCCTTGGCGCGCCGTGGCGGCGGAGTTGAGACGGCAGGGATGCGCAACGGGATCGGCTAGGTGTTCGAGGGCGATGCGACCTTGGCGCGGTACCGTTCAAATGCCGTGGTGGCGCGATGCGTACGATCCATGGCGTAGAATTCCTCCACGCGCTCATCCTTCACCGCAGTCTCACCCTGGCTGAGATCGCAGTTGAACAGGTCCATGCGATCCGATGGCGGACTGACCTTCGCGTCATTGAGTGCGAAGTTTGCGGCGGCTGCAGCAGCGACCAACCCTTCGAAGGTCACGGTCAGGGCAGGGAGATCGTCGGAAGCGATGGCGATGTCGTCGATGTAGATCGACCTCGTGATCGTGGCGGGAAGGTCACGCACAGCCTGTCCGAGAGCAGATTGGCTCAGCGCCAACGTGGCCAATAATGGCGATTGCGGAAACCCATATGGGAGCGAATAGCGGGGCTCGCCATGTGGGTTCAGCACGCAGGACCAGCGGGCATAGTGCTCCGCCCGTGGAACCCCAATGGCCTTGAGATCAGCCTTCACGCGGTTCCGACCAACCGAATAGAAGAAGTTCTTCAGGTCGAGGCGTGCGAAGTAGCGACGCTCCCGTAGCATGTGAAGGGCCGCGACGTGCGCGCCATCAGCGAAATGATAGTAGTGGGCGTCGAATTCGACCCGCTCGCGGACCAACGCGGTGAGTTCGGCCGCGATCTTTCGGCATCGGTCAGACGGAACGAAGACCCGCTTACCCTTCCGGTTGAGGTACGAGAATTCGTAGTTTGCGAACTCGACCGGCATAGTTGACGACCTTACTCAGAAACTCGACGATCACGCGGGCAAGCTCGAAAGCCGCCGTCGCACACGCCAAATACTGAGTAAGGTCCTTGAGAGAAGGTTTTTTCTTCATCACAAGGCTCCCGTACTACACCACGGCAACCCGCAACTCCGCTTCTTCGTGCAGAGCCGTCAACTGAGAGGTTCATGGGCTAAAAGGGGCCAATGTCTCGATACACAGGGCCACACGGGGATAAGCCATGCGTCCAAGTGCGGGGTGGAGAGGCGAGTTATCGCCGCAGTCCTTTAAACGTAGTGGTGGAGCTTCCGAGGTTCAAGCCGACGCTTCACCCTCCATTCCAACGGCGAGGTTATGAACGCAAACCTCGCGCCACGAACATACGCATCGGGCTCGAGAGCCGACACCCTCTGCCACCGCTGCGCCAGCCGGCCGTGGCTTGCGGGCCTCGCTAGGGTTCCCGGAGGCGCGTCAGTCGGAAGTGGCCCTGGGTCATTGCCGAGGTCCAGTAGTTCCCACGGAGAACGCCCGCACCTGCCTCCGAGAACGCCAGGATGGCGGCACCGGTGTAGGGCGGATCGGGATCTGGGCGCGAGGCGTGCGGCGTCACGCTGTAGAGATAGTGGAGGCTCGCCACCCCAGAGATCGGATCGCGCCTCGGGATGACGCTCAGGGTCTGTGAAGTGGAACCCGGGGCCTCGACCGACAGACTGAGGGCCGTGAAGCTCTGGATGATCGTGGCCTGGGCCTCGACGGTCCCACTTGTTTGCCCGCGGGTCCAGTCAATCTCCATCCGCCACACCCCGCCGATGTCCGGGAACACCATCCGATTGAGCACCGGCGCCCGGCGCCACAGCCACCGCCAGCCCCAGTTCACGAACGCCAGGAGCGCGATCTGGATGGGCACGCCGCCCAACAGCGCCAGCTTCACGGCCGAGATGGGACTGATCGGTCCGGAGAGTGGGTAGATGATCAGCAGGAGCACCACGACGATCGCCGCATAGCCAAGGGCGATGTAGCGGATGATGTGGGCGATCGGCAGCAGGAAGATCAAGGCGCCGCCTCGAAACGCACCTCGCGGCCCTCCGCGAACACCGCCAGCGCCATCCCCCGCCCCAAAACCCCGGCCGCGGCCACGTGCGGTAAGGCGGATCCGAATTGTGCGGCGAGGTAGCGGCCACCGATAGGTCGGCTGCGATCGATGATCACCGCCGGGGGCGCAGGGGGCGAGAAGTATTGGGCCACCCGGATCAGCCGCAGCGAGGTCGACAAGACGTGGAAGCCATCGTGTAGATCGCATTCTGAACGGGAGAGCTCGGCCAGCAACGACGGGATATCATCACTGGCAGGCATCTCGTGATCCAGCCGCAGGGGCACCAGGGGCAGATACTGTGGGTGGTCGCACACCAGCACCCCGATCCCGCTGAACGTCGCGCCGGCGCGAGTCCGCACGCCCTGCAACAGATGCTGAATCGCGTCGATCATGCCCGCCCTTTCGGCGGCACCCGACGATCAGCCGCCGTTTGTGTCAAGGCTCAGGATGGCGCTCGCTGTCGGCCCCTGCTCGTCGCCGTCCATCGGGTCGATCTCGCGGAGCGCCTCGCCGCGTCCTTCGTAGAACCGCAGCTCGCGGGGCGAGGCGATCAGGAAGAGGTGCGGGCGGCCTCCCCTCTGCGCCAGGATCCGCCGCCAGGTCCGCAAGTCGAGCCCTGACGGGCTGGCGCTGCCGGCGGTGTGCGTGTGCCATTCGCCGACGCAGGTGATCACGCGGTCGCTGCGTCGCCAGGCGGCGCGGGCTGTGAGCCCGTGGCCGGCGTCGCGACGATCGAAGCGGACGGGTGTCCGACGGTCACCTGGCAGCGGGGCCGTCCCATCCACCACGTCGAGATGATCGCCCCGATAGACGCCCAGCAGGATGCCGCCGGCCTCGAGCCGCCCCTCGGGCGGACGCAGGAAACGCCGTGCGGTATCCACCACCGCGGCCTCCACGAGGATCAGGCCCTGCCGACCGCGCAGGATCAGGGGGTCGGATGGCATGCGGGGCATTGGCTCGAGCGGTGCGGATCCCCATCCTTCACTTGGAAGGTCGCGTGGGGCTCGAAAACCCGGGTGCGGTGTCTCGGGCTGGGGCGGCCCGCCGCCCAGTCGAGCGCGATGTCGAGCGCCAAGCCGGCCGCGCCGGCGCCACGGGAGATCGGATAGGGCACGAAAAGCGGATCGCCACATGCGTAATTCTGACGGAACTCCACGCCGGCCTCCGGGCGCAGGACCCTATGCCGTGGCGCCCGCGCGAGTTCGGGCTTCAGGCATTTGTAGCAGGCGTCATCCGGCTCGACCCGCAACAGGGCCTCGGCCGCCGCCCCGTTTCCAAGCAGCCAGACGTGCAGGCACGGCGGAAACCCAGCGGTCGTCACCGCACGATGGTTCAAGGCGATCGAGACCGCCTCTTCGCCGGTCGCGTCGATGACCAGGTCCTGCGCGCACAGCTCGTGCAGCGCGCCGAGCGCATCCATCGGTCGGGCACGCACCTCGAGGTGGGGCATGGTCGCGAGAAGATGGTCACGGACCGCCTCGGCCTTGTTGAGGTTGAGGGCAGCCAGCGGCAACAGGTGCCGACCGAGGTTTGCCGGCATCAGCCGATCGGGGTCGAAGACCGTGAGGACGCCGCCGCCCATCCCTGCCCCGCTCCGGACCAATTGATCGGCCAGGAAGCTGCCGATCGACCCGCAGCCGACGATCGCGATCCGCCTGCCGAAGAGGCCCGCGCCGGACGGGAGGTTCCGGCTCGACAGGTATTCGGCGTCGATCCGCACCGTGGAGATCCGCGTGACCGGTGCCTTTCCGCCGGCCCGCGCCAAGTTGCGGAACAGCTGGCGCCGTCGCGTCTTCAGGAACTCCTCCTTGCGCAGATGCTCGGGCACCGCGATCTGCAGCAGGAATAGACCGTTTTCCGCCCGCAAACCAAAATGCCGCACGGTGCCCGACGCCTCGTCGAAGCGCCGGTCGAGCTTGGGCAACACGCTCGGCGCGACCGCGGCGAGCCAGTCGCACATCGCCTCGAGCGTGAGCGGCGGCCACGGCTGGGTGGGATCCACGCGGAGCGCGCCGTCCACGTCGATGATCGGGCACGCGAGACGGTCCGGCTCCGCGTCCGGACCGTGCTGCGCGCGGTGACGTGCCAGGAAGGCTGGCGCGAGACCGCCCGCTCGGGTCAGGATCCCGCTCGCTGCGGCGGGCGGGGGGTTCAAGGCGACCTCGACGATCTCGCCCGTCTTCGCGCCCGGCGGCAGGTCGGCGTAGAAGAAGTTCCCGTTCCAGTAGGCCGCGAAGTCGTCGAGCAGATAGTCGTCGGTAGCGCCGCTCACCGCGTCACGCAGGACCTTCGAGGCGGTCTCGACGCAGGACAGCACCGTGCCGGCCGGATCGTACCGGTCCAGCACCCGCGCGCGGCCGTCGAGGTAACAGAGCTGCCCGCCCGGACCCAGGACGTGGGAGATGACCCGACCGAAGGCGGAGGGGTCCCTGAGGCGGATCACTGGCGGCGAACAGAAATCCAGGTCCTCGATCTCGACTAACGCCGGCGCGGCCAACCTTTCCGCATCGAGCACACCGGTGAAGGTGGCGCGGACCGTCTCGCGCCACTCGCGCTCGAAGCCCGCCTGCGAGAGCGCGTGCTCGACGGCGTTCCAGGCTTCTAGGTCAGCCACTGATCGAGCGGCCGACGACTGGCGCGGCCACGACCCGCGCCGGCTCCCGGCGGACCGTCGCCACTGCCCCTTCGAGCCGGACGAGCTCGTGCCGGTCTGGAATCCTGGGGCCCAGGGACTGGCGCAGGAAGGCGATGGCGGCCTGCGGCTGGGTGGCCGACAGCGCGGCTTCTAGGTCGGCGATTAACTTCTGGGCGAGCGCGATCGCCACGCGCCGGTCCTCTGACCCCATGCGGGCACAGAGCTTCTCGGCCGGATCGGTCGGGTTCTCGATCGGCCCGGCCAGCAGCTGCGGCAGCATCCGGGCGACCTGCAGGAGGGCCCGGTCGTCGCGCGCCTCCACGGAGCCTTTGAGAATGCGATAGGCCTCGAAGGCGCAGACCATGAGGCAGATCGAACTTAACCCAGCGGCCCGCGTCCCCTGCTGGTCCCGCCATGCCTTGAGGTAGCGGGAGACCCGCCGGAGCTGCTCACCGTAGCGATCGACGGCGCTCAGGAACCACTCGTGGATCTTGCGCGGGTCGGAGACCTTCCAGTCGTCCTCCCGGTGCGCGAGCAGGACCTCCTCGGAGGGCAGCGCGTCCCAGTTGTCGAGCCTCGCGCGACGGGTGTTCATGAAGTCGATCGCGCTGTCTTCCGCGAACGCGACTTGGTCATTCATCGCCGCCCGCGCCAGCGCGGACTTCGCCAGGGTCGCGAACTGGACGTCAGGGATAGCGTACATCGGCACGTCGACGTGGGCGTCGGACGCGAGCGTCAGGCGCGCGCAAGTCGGACGGGTGTCGAACGCCCAGCCCTGCTGCTTGCAGAGCGTCTCCAGCACCTCGTCGACGAACCCGAAGTAGACCTTCGCGGCCTGCGCCGGCGTGGCCTCCTTGATGAAGGTCAGCGGCAGATAGAGGCCGTAGTCGAGATCCTTCTGCTGCTGCGGCGGATAGGCGGGCTGGTTCAGCGTCTTGTAGGCGAAGCTCCCCTGCACGAAGAAGCGCGGGCTCACGACGTGGCCCAGCCGATCGCGTGCCTCTCGGGCGAAAGCCGTCACGAGCGCTCGCCGGACCGCCTCGCGACCGGTTTCGAGTTCCGTCCGCTCTTCGGGCCGCAGCTCGAGGCGATCGAGGAAGGAGACGCCGCCGGCGGCGCCATGCAGCAGCTTGCTCAGGTCAGACATTGGGGTTTCCATGGGGTTGGGGCGGCGTGGGCCGTGTGGGGGTGGGCTTCGGTCCGGCTTCCGGACCAACTCGGACAAGCAGCGGCGGCGTGACGTCGCCGATGGGGACACTCTTGCGATTTCAGATACTTGCCCTGAGCGGCGGTGGCTTCCTGGGGCTCTACACCGCAAAGATCCTCGCGGAGCTGGAGCGACAGGCGCGCCGGCCCCTGGGTCAGTGCTTCGATCTCATCTGCGGCACCTCGATTGGCGGCATCCTCGCCCTCGGGCTGGGTGCCGAAGTCCCCGCCGCACAGATGCTCTCGGCCTTTGAACGGGACGGCGAGAAGATCTTCTCGCGGCGGCCGCGCGCGCGTGGCCCCCTCTCCAAGGCCCATGATCTGGCGCGGATGTTCCTCAAGCCCAAGTACGACGGCGTCGGGCTGCGACAGGCCGTCGGCACTATCCTTGAGGATCGGCGGCTGAGCGACTCGCGCCACCGGCTGCTGATCCCGGCGGTCGACATGACCCGCGGGACCTTGCGGATCTTCAAGACCGGTCACGACAGGTCGCTGACGATCGATCACCGACTTCCGATGACCGCGGTCGCGATGGCGACGTCCGCGGCGCCGACCTTTTTCCCCTTGGCGGAGGTGGAGAGTTCGCTGTTCGCCGACGGGGGTCTCAGCGCCAACGCGCCGGACATGTGCGGCCTTCATGAGGCCACCTGCTTCCTCGGCCAGTCCGAAGGCGACGTCCACATCCTGAGCGTGGGGACCACCAGCGCGGGCTTCGGGCTTGCCCACGTGAAGAACGGGCGTCGGGGTGCCTACCACTGGCTGCCGGACGGCCAGCTGTTCTCGACCATGATCGGTGCTCAGCAGCAGCTGGTCGACAACATGCTCAAGCATCGCCTCGGGGGTCGCTACGTACGGCTCGATGCGGGTCAATCCGCCAACCACCAGGCCGTCCTGGCGCTCGATGTCGCGACGGCCGAGGCCCGAGCCACCTTGCTGGGGCTGGCGAACGGCACGCTGCAGACGGCCGGGGGCGCCCCGGCCGTCCAGGAGATGCTGCGCCATCAGCCGGCGCAACCCGTGTTCTTCAACACCCTGGCCTGATCGGCCTTCAGGCCCCCGTTGATGCCACCGTACGCCACCTCGGCGCAGGCGCGGTTCCGCGCGGCCGCCGAGTGCGGCGAGCAATCTGTCGCTCATCGTTTGCGATCTCGTGATCGGGACGAGCCATGAGCCACGGTGATGGCGGATTGTGCGTCGCAAACACGCCAGCTAATGCTGGCTCACCGACTCGTCAGGGTTGGGATTCGGGCGAGAGGGCGGCGTTCCGGAGCCCTGGTAAGTTTCAGGATGCCGTTCCTCTCCCCACGTCGCGGCGTGTGACCGCGCAAGTTCGCTCCTCATCAAAGTTGATGGTCGCGCCCGAGACGCGGAGCGGCCTCATCTACTGCGGTCGGAAGCGGGAAGGCCCCAACGACCACGAACAACCCAGACCATGATTCTGAGCCGGCGGTACAGTCGCGTTAGGGGTTCATTTACCCATCTTCCAAGTTGCCGCGATTCGTACACTACGTCGAGGGTCTGTCAATATATTGTGGGTCATATGTCACCGGTGCCCATATGGAGCGTCTGGCAGCGGAGGATTTCCCCGAGGCAATACCGCGCGAAGACAACTTGAAGAGCCAAAGCGCAACCGTGGCCGAGGATTGGTCCGGCAGACTAATAGGGAAGAATGGAGTGGCGTCCGGCGCTAGTGCGGACCTTCCAAAGATCGACAACGACTCAGGCCTTCGCCTTCGTCACGTCCCACTGCTGCCGCGCCAAGTGATGCCCGCGCAGCTGGTTCACAAGCGGGCCTCCCTGCCCAATCCGCTCCGCCCCTACGGGCGGCGTCTGAGAGCCGCCATCTTCATGGCGGCAAGAACGAGGCGTCATCTGACGCCCCTCGCCCATTGGCGAAACGCGCTACGCCTTGGCCTTGAACTTCTTCGTCCGCAGTTCCTTCGCCTGCATGACGGTGAGCACGTGGCTGTAGTGCTTCTCGATGTAGGTGATCGAGGTCCCCATGTTCTTCGCTAGAACATGGACCGGAATGCCGGAAAGCAGGCACTGCGTGCAATAGAAGTGGCGCAGGCTGTAGACCGTCCGCCGCTTGCCCCAGCGGTCGTCCAGCAGCTTCAGCCGCGACAGGATGCTTGCGAAGGTCTTGTTGAAGTTCTCCACCGGCTTGCCGTCATAGCCGCAGAAGACCAGATCGTCGGGCGCGCTGTGCCGCGAGAGCTTCTTGAGTCGGTCCAGATACGTCTGCGTGCCTTCGCGGCAGACGACGGTGCGAGCGCCCGTCTTCGTTGTCGGCGCCACCTCTACGACCAGCGCCGGCTTGTTCTCGGCGTCCTTCTCGATCCGCAGATCCCGCCAGCAGAGTTGACGGGCCTCGTTGGGGCGAAGGCCTGAGTTCGCCATAAACAGGAGGTAGTCGCGCAGCAGCTCGCGCTGATAGCGGTGCATGGCGTTGGGGCCGGAACGGTGCAGCCGGCCGCCGCCCTCCCCGGCAGCCGAGACCATGTCCTCTTTCACCCAGTCCCGCAGGAAGGTGTAGATCGTTTTCCACTCGGCCTCGTCAAAGGTCGGTCGGCGCTCGACGCCCTTGGTGTGCTTCACCTTGGTGGCCTTGACCCAGGGCTCGCGCTTGACGAAGCCGATCCGCTTCCCCCAGCGGAAGATCTGCCGGAGCATGCCGGCTTCCATGTCGAGGGTCTTCTGCGCGGGCACCTTGACGGCGTTGGCGGGGATGTTCTCGTCGCCCTCCCACCGGTCGGGATTGTGGTAGTTGATCCGCCAATCCCAGTACCGCTCGACGAAGGCGTCCGGCATGTCGTTGACGCGGGCCTCGCCGAAGTACGGGTTGAAGTACTTCTCCGCCATGAACTTGTGCAGCCGCTGGCGGTGGACCGACAGCCCGCTCTCGTGGGCCGCGTAGAAGCGCTTCCACAGGTCCTTGAACTTGAGGTTGCCGGAGACGCGGACGTCCATGCCGAGCTTCTGTTCGGCGCGCAGCTCGTAGAAGAGGTCTTCGGCCTGGTTGAGGGCTGTGGGCAGATCGCGGGTCTTGAGCGAGCGGATGACGTAGCCGCTGACACCGGGCACCTTCAGGCGGGCCTGATAGACCTGCTGCTTGGTGTCGCCGCGCCGGTAGACCATGACGGCCCCGTCACGGAGGCGGTGGACCTCTTGATAGAAGCTGCCGGGCATTACGCGCCTCGCCAATTCCTGTGAAGGAACTGTGCAAAACGCTAACTGGAAACTGCGGGAAAAACAACCGCTTGTGAGTCATCTGTGAATGGCAAAACAGGCGCCTAACGCTCGTTAAGCGCCTGTTTTTATTCAACAAATTGAAGCGGCAGAGTTAGCGCTTCGAGAACTGGAAGCTGCGTCGGGCCTTGGCCTTGCCGTACTTCTTCCGCTCCACGACGCGGGGGTCGCGGGTCAGGAGGCCGTGCGGCTTCAGCACGGCGCGCAGGCCGGGCTCGTAGTAGGTCAGCGCCTTGGAGATGGCGTGACGGATGGCGCCGGCCTGGCCGGAGAGGCCAGAGCCTTCGACCGTGGCGATCACGTCGAACTGGCCGGCGCGATCGGTGAGCTGGGTCGGCTGGGCGATCATCATCCGCAGCACGGGGCGTGCGAAGTAGATCTCCTGGTCACGGCCGTTGATCGTGATCTTGCCGCTGCCCGGCTTGATCCAGACGCGGGCGACCGCGTTCTTGCGCTTGCCGGTCGCGTAGGCGCGGCCCTGGGCGTCGATCTTGGGTTCGCGGACGATGTTCTCGGACGCTTGCGTGCCCATGCCCTTCAGGGCGTCGAAGCCGGTGGCTTCGGTCGTGGTGGCTTCCGACATCAGGCGCTCCGCACGTTCTTGGCGTTCAGCTCGGCGAACGCG
>Ga0255338_1000964_pt1 | contig 65388 bp, 52 predicted proteins | sample MeOH1_35cm_T4_19_FD_203715 | JGI IMG/M metagenome (GOLD analysis project Ga0255338, IMG submission 203715) | Sandy soil microbial communities from University of British Columbia, Vancouver, Canada - MeOH1_35cm_T4_195 | ecosystem: Engineered > Artificial ecosystem > Sand microcosm > Unclassified ... | reverse complement strand
GAAGGCCGTGTACGTGCTCAACGCGGTGGATGGCTGCATGCCGTCCGACCTGGCCACGGGCACCACCGAAGAGATCGAGGAAGAGCGCCGCCTGCTCTATGTGGCGATGACGCGCGCCAGGGACCATCTGGACATCGTGGTGCCGCAGCGGTTCTACGTGCACCAGCAGGCCGGTTTTGGCGACCGCCACGTCTATGCCTCGCGCACGCGCTTCCTGCCCAACCGCGTGATGCCGAACTTCTACAGCCGCGCCTGGCCGCCGCCCCCGATGCCGGGCGACGCGCCGGCCAGGGCCCCGCTGCCGCAGGTGGACCTGGCCAGCCGTATGCGCGATATGTGGAAGTAGCGTTTAGGCCACTTCCACGCCAGCCTCGCGCACCACCGTCACGAGGGCGCCATCGCGCAGCAACGCGGCCGCCGCCTCGATGTCATCGGTCATATAGCGATCCATCGCCAGGAACGGCACGCGCTCGCGCACGAAGGCGAACACGGCGCGGCCCGCGGGCGCCAACTGCTCGACGGCGCCGGCCAGTTCGGCGGCCTGGCACGCGGCCAGCAGCTCGATGGCCAGGATGTACTGGTTGTTGTCCAGGATGCGGCGCGCGTTGCGGGCCGCGATCAGCCCCATGCTCACCACGTCCTGGTTGTCGCCGTTGGACGGCACGCTCTGGATGCTGGCCGGGCTGCAGATCGTGCGGTTCTCGGCGATCAGCGCCGTGGCCGGGTATTGCGCGCCGGCAAAGCCGCACGAGAGGCCCTCGTTGGCGGCGGCCAGGAAGGCCGGCAGGCGGTTGTTCAGGTGCGGGCTCAGCAGCCGGTTCAGGCGGCGTTCGGACACCACACCCAGTTGCGTGGCGGCGATGGCCAGGAAATCCATCGCGAAAGCGACCTGCTGGCCGTGGAAGTTGCCGCCGTGGAACAGCGCGCCGTCGTCGAAGAACAGCGGATTGTCGTTCGACGAATTGAGTTCGCGCTCGACCACGGTGGCGCAATGCTCCAGCGTGTCGCGCACCGCGCCCAGCACCTGCGGGATGCAGCGCAGCGTGTACGCCTTCTGGATGAACACGCCGGTGCCGGTGTTCTTCTCGTCGCCGGCGCGCGTCTTCATCTCGGCGGACAGCTCGCCGTGGCCGGCCAGACGGCCGGAATCGGCCAGCAGCGCGCGCATATTGGCCGCCGAGCGGATCTGCCCCGGATGCGGCTTGGCGATGTCGTGCCCGTGCGTCATGAACGCATCGGCTGAGGCCGACAGGCCCTCCAGCGCCAGCGCGGCGATGATCTCGGCCTGGGTGACCTGCGCGCGCAGCGTTTCCAGCAACAGGCAGGAGACCCCGGTCATGGCCGACGTGCCGTTGATCAGCGCCAGCCCTTCCTTGTAGGCCAGCACGATCGGGGCGATGCCGTGTTCGCGCAGCACCTCGGCGGTGGGCGCCGTGCCGCCATCGGCGGTCAGCACCTTGCCTTCGCCGATCAGCGTGATGGCCACGTGAGAGAGCGGCGCGAGGTCGCCGCTGGCGCCGAGCGAGCCCACCTGGGGCACGGCGGGCGTGATGCCGGCTTCCAGGTACTTGAGCAGTTGTTCGATGACCACGGGGCGCACGGCCGAGTAGCCGCGCGAGAGCGCATTGGCGCGCGCCACCATCATCGCGCGCACTTCGTCGCGCGAGAACAGCGGGCCCACGCCGGCGCAGTGGCTGCGCAGCAGGTTTTCCTGGAGCGCGCGGCCGTGTTCGATATCGACCCAGTTATGGACCAGTTCACCGAATCCGGTGGAGACGCCATAGATGGGCACATTGGCCGAGGCAAGCTGCTCGAAGCGCGCGCGGGCCTCGCCCACCTTGTCCAGCACGGCACCCGGCACGCGCGCGGGGCGGCGGCCACGCGCCACGGCCACGACGGCGGGAGCGGTCAGGTGATGGCCGTCGATGTCGGCTGGCAGGGCGGAGGGGGTGATGTCGGACATGGGGCGGTACGGTGATGGAATGACGCGCGAGGCGAAGGGCACCGAGTGTACCAAGGCTGGGGGGGTCTCCTCTCTCCCTCCGGGAGAGGGGAGAACACACACTACAGCCCGTACCGCTTGATCTTGTCGTACAGCGTGGCCTTGCCCACCTGCAGCAGGTCCGCCGCCTGGCTGACCGCGCCGCCGGTCCGTGCCAGCGTATCGGCAATCACCGCGCGCTCGTAGTGCTCCATGCGCTCCTTCAGCGGCGTGGAATCGTCGCCGCCTTCCGCCCGGCCCCCCACGCCCTCCGGCACGCCCAGCACCAGGCGGTCCGCCGCATTGCGCAACTCCCGCACATTGCCCGGCCACGGCCGCTGCATCAGTTGCTGGCGCTGCAACTCCGACAGGATCGGCGCCGGCCGCTGGTACCGCACGGCCGCCACCAGCATGAAGTGCTCGAACAGCGGCACGATGTCCTCGCGCCGGTCGCGCAGCGGCGGCAGCGGGATCGTCACCACGTTCAGCCGGTACAGCAGGTCCTGGCGGAATGCGCCCTGGGCCACCAGCGTCTCCATGTCGCCCTTGGCCGCGGCCACGATGCGCACGTCGATCGGCACCGAGGTGTTCGATCCCAGCCGCTCCAGCGTGCCCTCCTGCAACACGCGCAGCAGCTTGACCTGCAACGCCAGCGGCATGCTCTCGATCTCGTCCAGAAACAGCGTGCCGCCCGACGCGTGCTCCAGCTTGCCCACCCGGCGCTTGCCGGCGCCCGTGAACGCGCCGGCCTCGTGGCCGAACATCTCGCTCTCGAAAATCGCCTCGGGCACCGCGCCGCAGTTCAGCGCGATGAACGGCGCGTCGCGGCGCGTGGACAGCGCATGCAGGCTGCGCGCCACCAGTTCCTTGCCCGTGCCGGTCTCGCCGTTGATCATCACCGGCACATCGGTGGCCGCCACGTTGGCGATCAGGTCGCGCACGCGCGCCATCGCGGCCGAGCGGCCGATGATCCGCGTGCCCGCCGCGGGCCCCGCCAGCTCGCGGCGCAGCGCCACGTTTTCCAGCTCGAGCGCACGGCGCTCCAGGGCGCGGCGCACCGTATCCGTGAGCCGGTCGGCGCCAAACGGCTTCTCGATGAAGTCGTAGGCGCCCTCGCGCATGGCCTGCACGGCCATCGTGATGTCGCCGTGGCCGGTGACCAGGATCACCGGCACGCCGGGCGCCGCGTTGCGGCAGTGCTGCAACAGGTCCAGCCCGCTCGCGCCGCCGAGCCGCACATCGGTCACCAGCACGCCCGGAAAATCGGCGGACAGGTGCGGCATGGCCGCCTCCGCCGATGGCAGCGCCAGCACCGCAAAGCCCGCCAACTCCAGGCTCTGCGCCGTGGCCTGCCGCACCAGCGGCTCGTCTTCCACAAACAGCACGCGCAATCCGTCTTGCATCGCCATCCTTTTCCTGCGTCCGTCTCTTGCCTTGTCAGGCGGTCGTGGCGGGCTGGTGCGCCCGCCGCAATGTCACCACGAATTCCGCGCCGCCGTCCTTTGCATTCTGCGCCGTCAATTGTCCGCCGAACTCGCGCACGATCGACGACGAAATCGCCAGCCCGAGCCCGAGCCCCTGCCCGATTTCCTTGGTCGTGAAGAACGGCTCGAACAGCCGTGGCAGCACGTCGGGCGGAATGCCGGGGCCGTTGTCGCGCACGGACACGCTCACGGTGTCCGGCGCCACCTGCACGGTGAAGTCGATGCGGCCGGGCGGGCGCCGTTCGTCCGTATTCGCGCCGGCAATGGCGTCCAGCGCATTGCCCACGAGGTTCAGCAGCACCTGCTCCAGCTTCAGCTCATCGGCCCAGACCGCCGTATCGGCGGCGTCCGCCGCATCGCCATCGAGCCCGCGCACGGCCAGCGCCACCCCGGCCAAGCGCGGCGCCATCAGTTGCAGCACGTGGTCGATGGCCGCGCGCACACGCACCGCGTGGCGCCGGGGGCGCGCCTTGCCGGCGAACAGCTTCAGCTGGCCCGTGATCTTGCCCATGCGCGCGGTCAAGTCGGCGATGGCCGACAGGTTGCCGGTGGCCGCGTCGAGCTGGCCGCGCTCCAGCAGCACGCGCGTGTTGTCAGAAAACGTGCGCAGCGCCGCCAGCGGCTGGTTCAGCTCGTGCGTGATGCCCGCCGCCATCTGCCCCAGCGCGGCCAGCTTGCTGGCCTGCACCAGCTCGTCCTGTGTGGCGCGCAATTCACTTTCCGCGCGCGTTCGCTCGACCACCTCGGCTTCCAGTTGCTCGTTGATCGCCATCAGGTCGGCCGTGCGCGCTTCCACGCGGCGCTCGAGTTCATCGTAGGCCGCCTCCAGCATGCGGCGGCTGTACTGCATGTCGCGCGCGCGCTGGCGGCGCTGGCGCAGGTTCACCAGCAACAGGCAGATGCAGGCGTAGGCCAGCGCCGCGCCAACCGTGGCGCCGCGCGCGGCGGCCAGCACCGGGTCCAGCGGGGCCATGACCTGCATGGACCAGCCGGCGGGGCCGACATCGCGGCGGATCTCCAGGTAACGGTCGCCCCGGTCGGCCGTCAGGCCGATCTCGCCGGCCGGCACACTGCCGGCGGCCTCGCCGTCGGCGCCCACGCGCACCAGCCGCGCGGTCTGGTCCAGCACGGTGTCGGCCAGCCAGCGCGTGACCGGCGAATCCAGCGCCTGCAGCGGCAGCGGCGCGACCTCCTGGCCGTGATACTGGCGGGTCTTGCGCAGTTCCGCCTGCAGCTCGGGCGGCAGCGGGCGCAGCGTACGGTACTGCCATGCCGGCACCGAGGACAGGAAGATCACGCCGTGGTCGTCGGCCACCATCAGCGGCTCCGCCCGGCCCGCGCCGGCGCGCTGGAACCACTCGAGGTTCAGCTTGACCACGGTCACGCCGATCACCTTGCCGGCCGACTCGATCGGCTGCGCGATGTAGTACCCCGGCTCGTCGCTGGTGATGCCGATGGCGTAGAAGCGGCCCACCTCGCCGCGCGCCGCGCGCTGGAAGTACGGCCGGAAGCGGTAGTCGGTGCCGACGAAGCTGCCCGGCTCGCCATGGTTGCTGGCGGCCAGCGCCAGCCCGTCGGCGGCGATCACATAGGTGGCGGACGCGCGCGCGCGCCGGTTCACATCGACCAGGTAGTCGTTGACCGCGGCAATCCGCGCCGGGTCTTGCGGGGCGGCCAGCAGCGCCCGCACCGACGGGTGCAGCGAGATCAGCGCGGGCAGGAATTCGTAGCGGTCGAGCGTGGATTCCAGCGTGGCCGCGTAGCGCTCGGCCCGCAGGGCCGTGGATTGCTGCAGGCCCGCCAGGCCGCGCTGCACCGAGAGCAGCCAGGTCAGCGCGCAGAGCGCGAGCAGCCCGGCCAGCAGTGCGGCGCCAAAGCCCCACCAGCGGCCCCACCAGCGCGGGTTGGGCCCGGGGGCATGCACCGGGCCGGGCGCCGCGGGGTCATGCACGGCAAGAAAGTCGTCGGAATGAGGCATCGGCGCGCACGAAGGATCTCGCGCCGATGATACCCGCTGGCGGGGAATGTCAGCGGGCGCCGGCGTCGGCCAGTCCGACGGTGTCATCTTCGCCACGCAGCACGCGGCCCAGGCGCGCACGGTCCAGCTCCTTCTCCCAGGCGGACACCACCACGGTGGCCACGCCGTTGCCGATGATGTTGGTCAGCGCGCGGCACTCGCTCATGAAGCGGTCGATGCCCAGGATCAGCACCATGCCGGCCACCGGGATGGTCGGCACCACGGCCAGCGTGGCGGCCAGCGTGATGAAGCCCGAACCGGTCACGCCGCTGGCGCCCTTGGACGTCACCATGGCCACGGCCAGGATGGTCAGCTGCTGCATCAGCGTCAGCTCGATGCCGGTGGCCTGCGCGATGAAGATCACCGCCATCGTCATGTAGATGTTGGTCCCGTCCAGGTTGAACGAGTAGCCCGTGGGCACCACCAGGCCCACCACGGACTTCGAGCAGCCCAGGCGCTCCATCTTCTCCATCAGGTGCGGCAGCGCGGCTTCCGACGAGCTGGTGCCCAGCACGATCAGCAGCTCTTCCTTGATGTACGCCACAAAGCGGATGATCGAGAAGCCGGTGATGCGCGCCACCGTGCCCAGCACCACCAGCACGAAAATGATGGCCGTGAAGTAGAACGTGCCGATCAGCTTCAGCAGCGGCACCAGCGAGCCCAGGCCGTACTTGCCGATGGTGAACGCCATGGCGCCGAACGCGCCGATCGGGGCCACCTTGGTGATCACGTGCACGATGTGGAAGAACACCTTCGACACCTGGTCCACCATGTCATGGACGATCCTGGCGCGATCGCCCACCACCGCCAGCGCCGAGCCGAAGAACAGCGAGACCAGCAGGATCTGCAGGATGTCGCCATTGGCGAACGCGCTGAAGATCGTGTCCGGGATGATGTGCATGAAGAACTCGACCGTGCTCTGGCCGTGCGCCTTCGACACATATTGCGAGATCGACTTGGTGTCCAGCGTGGCCGGATCGATGTTGAAGCCCACGCCCGGCTTGAGCAAGTGCGCCGCGGTCAGGCCGATCAGCAGCGCGAAGGTGGACACGATCTCGAAATAGAGCAGCGCCTTGCCGCCCACGCGGCCCACCTTCTTCATGTCGCGCATGCCGGCAATGCCGGACACCACCGTGCAGAAGATGATCGGGCCGATGATCATCTTGATCAGCTTGATGAAGGCATCGCCCAGCGGCTTCATCTCCACCCCTGTGTCGGGCCAGTAGTGGCCCAGCAGGATGCCCACGGCAATCGCGAACAGCACCTGCACATACAGGATCTTGTAGAAGGGTTTCCTCATGATGTCGTCCTCGGTGTTTTGACCGTGCCGGGCGCTCGGAGCACCCGTTTTGCACGCCTGGCGGATTGCGGCGCGTCTGGACGTAACCAAATGCAACTGCCATGCCATCGCCACGGCACGCGGTAACCCGTTGATTTGGAAAGATTCCCGAAATTTCAGGCGCCCGCCCCCTCCGGGTTTCCGGAATTCCGGACCGGGCGGCTCCGGGATTCCAGACACCCGGGCGGCGCGGGGTCGCCCCCGGCGGTGTCCGGAGGCGCCTGCCGGGTCACTTGGCTGGCACGGCGGGCGACCGGCAAGGGGCCGCGCGCGGGTCGATTCCGGAAATCCGGGCAGTCCCGGGTCGCGGAACGGGGAGTCTGACGACGTATAATTCCGTGCTTCCCCAACGCCATTGACGCATCGCCCCCCGCGGGGCGCCCCAGCATGAGCAGCTACTACGAACACCACGTCTTCTTTTGCCTGAACGAGCGCGATGATGGCGAAGCCTGCTGCGCCGACCACAATGCCAAGGCCATGCAGGAATACGCCAAGAAGCGCTGCAAGCAGCTTGGCATCGCCGGCGGCGAGGGCCGCGTGCGGATCAACAAGGCCGGATGCCTGAACCGCTGTGAACTCGGACCCGTGCTCGTGGTCTACCCCGAGGCCGTCTGGTACACCTACGTCGACGAGCAGGACATCGACGAGATCATCGAGAGCCATCTGGTCAACGGCAAGCCCGTTGAACGCCTGATGCTCGACCGCTGACCGGTACCCGCCGCGCCCCGCCGGGTCCGACCCGGTTTTTTTGTTGCCCTTTGTTGTCATCGTTGTCGTCTCGTTGCCGCTCGAAACGTCTTCCCGTCCCGCCACCATGAACGCGCATACCCAGGTCACCACGATTCCCGGCCCCGTCGGCGCCATCGACATCTCGATCGACCTGCCCCAGAACGCGCCCGTGCGCGGCCTGGCGCTGGTGGCGCACCCGCACCCGCTGTTTGCCGGCACCAAGGACAACAAGGTGGCGCAAACGCTGGCGCGCACGTTCGTGGCGCTGGGCTATGCCGCGGTGCGGCCCAACTTCCGCGGCGTGGGCGGCACCGCCGGCGAGCACGACAAGGGCATCGGCGAGCAGGATGACCTGCTGGCCGTGATCGGCTGGATGCGCGCGCAGACCGCGTGGTCGCCCGAGGTGGCCACGCTGCCGCTGGCGCTGGGCGGGTTCTCGTTCGGCAGCTTCGTGCAGACGCACGTGGCGCGGCGCCTGGCCGAGGCCGGCACGCCCGCGCAGCGGCTGGTGCTGGTGGGCACGGCCGCGAGCCGCTGGGACGTGGCGCCGGTGCCGGCCGACACCATCGTCATCCATGGCGAGCAGGACGAGACCGTGCCGCTGGCCAGCGTGCTGGACTGGGCCCGCCCGCAGGATCTGCCGGTCATCGTCATTCCCGGCGCCGACCATTTCTTTCATCGCAAGCTGCACCTGATCAAGCAGCTTGTCATCAACGCGTGGGACCGGTGATCCGTCCCGTCCGCGCAACCCTCATCCGTTGGAAATCGCACACATGCTGAACAGAGCCACGCCACGCCTCGAGTCCGCCCTTGCGCCCGCTTTTGCCCCTGTCGCCATTGCCGTCGCCGTCGCGCTGGCCGCCGCCCCCGCCGCCGTGCTGGCGCAGGGCGTGCCGACCCCGCAGGTGGCCGCCAAGTCCTGGATGCTGTACGACGTGACGAGCGGCCAGGCGCTGGCGTCGCAGAACGCCGACCTGCGGATCGAGCCCGCCTCGCTGACCAAGCTGATGACGGCCTACCTGGCCTTCCAGGCGCTCAAGGAAAAGCGCCTGACGCTGGCACAGACGGTCACGCCGACCGAGGTCGTGCGCAAGGTGAAAAGCGACGAGTCGCGCATGTTCATCGAGGCCGGCAAGCCGGTCAGCGTGCAGGACCTGCTGCTGGGCCTGATCGTGCAGTCCGGCAACGACGCCGCGCTGGCGCTGGCCGAGGCCGTGGGCGGGTCCGAGGAAGGCTTCGTGGCGATGATGAACCGCGAGGCCCAGCGCATGGGCCTGAAGGGCACGCACTTCACGAACACCGACGGCGTGCCCGACCCGAACCACTACACCACGGCCGTGGACCTGGCCACGCTGACCACGCGCCTGATCAAGGACTTCCCCGAGTACTACCCCATGTACTCGCAGAAGGAGTTCACCTATAACAAGATCAAGCAGCCCAACCGCAACCGCCTGCTGTATATCGATCCCACTGTGGATGGCGTGAAGACGGGCCACACCAAGTCGGCCGGCTACTGCCTGATCTCGTCGGCGCAGCGCCCGCTGGCCAACGTGCCCAACGGCACCCGCCGGCTGGTGTCGATCGTGCTCGGCACGACCACCGAGCAGGTGCGCACGCAGGAAAGCCTGAAGATCCTGAACTACGGCTTCCAGTTCTTCGACACGCTGCGCCTGTACGACAAGGGCCAGGTGCTGGCCACGCCCGATATCTATAAGGGACGCGCCGGCACGGTGAAGATCGGCGTGGCCAATGAGACCTTCGTCACGGTGCCCAAGGGCACGGGCGGGCGGCTGAAGCCGGTGCTGGAGCGCCAGGAACTGCTGCTGGCCCCGATCACGGCGGGCCAGCAGGTGGGCACGGTCAAGCTGATGGACGGCACGGCCAAGGTGGGCGAATTCCCGGTGGTGGCGCTGGAAGACGTGCCCGAGGCCGGCTTCTTCGGCCGCCTGTGGGACACCATCCGCCTCTGGTTCAAGCGCAAGTAACCCCCGGAGCGACGATCATGACGACCGATTCGAACGATGCGAACGATGGTCAGCAGCCCGGCGACATTCCGCCGCAGGCTTCGCTGATCGAGTACCCGAGCGATTTTCCCATCAAGGTCATGGGCGCGATGGCGGACGGCTTTGCCGAGGCCATCGTGACGCTGGTGCAGGAGTTCGACCCGGACTTCCACGCCGGCAAGATAGAGATGCGCCCTTCGCGCAACGGCAACTACCTCGGCCTGACCGTGACGGTCTGGGTGACGAGCCGCGAGCAGCTGGACGCCCTGTATCGCGCGCTGACGTCGCATCCGATGGTGAAGGTGGTGCTGTAAGCGCATGAACATCATCACCCTCAAGCCGGGCAAGGAAAAATCCCTGCTCCGCCGGCACCCCTGGGTCTACGCCACCGGCATCGCCGCCACCGAGGGCCGCTGCGAGCCCGGCGCCACCGTGGTCATCCGCGCTGCCGACGGCCGCTTCCTGGCCCGCGGCGCCTACAGCCCCGAGTCGCAGATCCGCGCGCGGGTATGGACATTCGACGAGAACGAGCCGGTCGACCACGCCCTGTTCAAGCGCCGCGTGGCCGCCGCGCTGGCCCATCGCCGCCAATGGGTGCGCGATACCGATGCCGTGCGCCTGGTCTTCGGCGAGGCCGACCGCCTGCCGGGCCTGGTCGTCGACTGGTACGGCAGCGGCCCCACGGGCCAGCTCGTCTGCCAGTTCAACGCGGCCGGCGTGGAGCAATGGAAGGATGCGCTGGTGCAGGCGCTGGTCAAGGAGACCGGCTGCCCCAACGTCTACGAACGCTCCGATGCGGCCGTGCGGCAGCGCGAGGGGCTGCCGCTGGTGACCGGCGTGCTGGCCGGCGCCGAGCCCGATCCGGAACTGTCGGTGACCGAGCACGGCGTGCGCTACTACGTGGACGTGCGCAACGGCCACAAGACCGGCTTCTACGTCGATCAACGCGATAACCGCAAGCTCGTGGGCGACCTCGCCAGCGGGCGCGAGGTGCTGAACTGCTTCTGCTACACGGGCGGCTTCTCGCTGGCCGCGCTGCGCGGCGGCGCCACGTCGGTGACGTCGATCGATTCGTCGGGCGAGGCGCTGAAGATCGCCGCGAACAACGTCACGCTCAACGGGTTCGACCCGGAACGCGCCACGTGGCTAGACGCCGACGTGTTCAAGTCGCTGCGCGAGTTCCGCGCCGAGGGCCGCCAGTTCGACCTGATCGTGCTGGACCCGCCCAAGTTCGCGCCATCGGCCCAGCATATCGACCGCGCCGCGCGGGCCTACAAGGAAATCAACCTCGTGGGCACGCAACTGCTGCGGCCGGGCGGCCTGCTGTTCACGTACTCGTGCTCGGGCGCGATCAGCATGGAGCTGTTCCAGAAGATCGTGGCCGGCGCGGTCACCGATGCCCGCAGCGATGCGCGCATCCTGCGCCGGCTGTCGGCGGGCACGGATCACCCGATGTCGGCGGCCTTTCCCGAAGGCGAGTACCTGAAGGGCCTGCTGCTGGAGAAGGTCTGAGCCGTCATCGGTAAAAACCCTCGGAACTGTCTTCTGATGGTCACATTGACCCTCTATGCTTCGTCTCGCGGTGAGGCATTGGCAGGTGTCTCACCGCCTCTTCCTATCAGTCTTCGTGGTAATTGCCCCGCCTATCCGGCGGGGTATTTTTTTGGGTGCGAAACTCCCTATAATCGAACGACCGTTCAATTAGCATGATTCGAGGAGAAGGAGACCCCATGCCCCCAGCGAAGACCCTGCCGCCGATCCTGCAAAACCTGGCCCTGCCCATCATCGCGTCGCCGATGTTCATCGTCAGCTACCCGGAACTGGTGCTGGCGCAGTGCAAGGCCGGCATCGTCGGCTCGTTCCCCGCGCTCAATGCGCGCCCGGCCGAGCTGCTCGACGAATGGCTCACGCAGATCCAGGCGGACCTCGCCGCGTTCAAGGCCGCCAATCCGGGCAAGCCGGTCGGCCCCATCGCCGTGAACCAGATCGTGCATGTCTCCAACGCGCGGCTCGAACATGACGTGAAGGTCTGCGTGGAGCACAAGGTGCCCATCTTCATTACGTCGCTGCGCGCGCCGGTCAAGGAGATGATCGACGCCGTGCACAGCTACGGCGGCATCGTGCTGCACGACGTGATCAGCCTGCGCCATGCCGAAAAAGCCATCGAGGCCGGCGTGGACGGCCTGATCCTGGTGGCCGCCGGCGCCGGCGGCCACGCCGGCATGCTGTCGCCGTTCGCGCTGGTGGGCGAGGTGCGCAAGATCTTCGACGGCCCCATCGCGCTGTCGGGCTCCATCGCCACCGGCGACGCCGTGCTGGCCGCGCAGGCCATGGGCGCCGACTTCGCCTACGTGGGCACGCGCTTCATCGCCTCGCAAGAGGCCCACGCGAGCCCCGAGTACAAGCAGTCGATCACCAGCGCCGCCGCCGCGGACATCGTCTACACGAACCTGTTCACGGGCGTGCACGGCAACTACATCCGCGAGAGCATCAGCAACTCCGGCCTGGACCCGGACAACCTGCCCGTGGCGGACAAGAGCAAGATGGATTTCGCGAGCGGCAGCTCCAAGGCCAAGGCGTGGAAGGATATCTGGGGCGCCGGCCAGGGCGTGGGCCAGATCCGGGACATTCCCACGACGGGCGAAATCGTCGCGCGCATGAAGATCGAGTACGACGCCGCGCGCGCCCGGCTGGGGCTGGTGCGGTAAGGCGTGCGCGCGCTCCGGGCATTCTGGGTCACCTGCGGCGTCGTGTCGCTGGTGCTCGGTATCATCGGCATCTTCCTGCCGCTGCTGCCCACCACGCCGTTCGTGCTGCTGGCCGCCGCGTGCTTCGCGCGCGGCTCCGAACGGTTTCACACGTGGCTGGTCTCCCATCCGCGCTTCGGCCCGCTCGTGCGTGACTGGCAGACCCATCACAGCATTCCGCTGCGCGCCAAATGCCTGGCGCTGTCGATGATGTGGGTGTCGATGGGCACCACCGCGTGGCTGCTGCGCGCGCGGCCGGTGTCCTCGCTGACGCTGCTGGCCGTGGGACTGGCCGTGACGATCTGGATGGTGCGCCTACCCACGCGCCCGCCGGGGGGATACGACGGGGGCGGCGGGCAGTCCTCCCAGTCGTAGGCGCTCGTAGGCGATCGTAGGCGCTCGTAGTCAGTCGTAGCGGCGCGCGTCCTCGATCACCCTGCCGTCCTGCGGCAGCGATCCAGCGGCCACGAAGCGCACCTCGCCACGCAGGCGCATGACCTCGCGGATCGAATCGGCGATGGCGCGCGCCAGGCCCTCCTCCTCGCGCGTGGCGTCGCAATGCAGCGTCATCGCGTCGGCGCCGATCGCGCCGGTCACCACAAGCCGCGCGCCGCGGATTTCGGGATGCCGGCGCATCACGTCGGCCACCTGCCCCGGATGCACGAACATCCCCTTGACCTTGGTGGTCTGGTCCGCGCGCCCCAGCCAGCCCTTGAGCCGGATATTGGTACGGCCGCACGGGCTGGCGCGGTGCGAGGAATCGCTGACCACGGCCGACAGGTCGCCCGTGCCGAAGCGGATCAGCGGATAGTCGCCGTTGCCCAGCACCGTGACCACGACCTCGCCGGTCTCGCCCTCGGGCATCGGCCGCGTGCCGCCCGGCTCGACGATCTCCACGAGCACGCCCTCGTCCACGACCCAGCCATCGCCGCCCTCGGTCTCGTAGGCGATCAGGCCCACGTCGGCCGTGCCATACATCTGCCGCACCGTGATGCCCCGCTCCTGCAGCCAGGCACGCAGCGGCGGCGGACACGCTTCGCCGGTCACCAGCGCCTTCGACAGGCTCGCGCACGGCAATCCCATCTCGGCGCCGCGCTCGAGCAGCAGCTTCAGGAACGATGGCGTGCCCGCGTAGGCCGACGGCCGCAGGCTGGCCAGCGCCTGCACCTGCGATTCGGTCTGTCCCACGCCGGCCGGAAACACGCAGCAGCCCAGCCGGTGCGCGCCCGATTCCATCATCATGCCGGCGGGCGTGAAGTGGTACGAGAACGTGTTGTAGACCAGGTCGCCGGCACGGAAGCCGGCCGCGAACATCGCGCGCGCGATGCGCCACCAGTCTTCGGCATGGCCGTCGGGCTCGTGGATCGGTCCCGGCGACTGGAACACGTGCCGCAGGCCGCCCAGCGGCGTGGCGTTGAGCCCGCCCAGCGGCGGCGCCGCGCGCTGGCGCGCGGTGAGTTCGGACTTGCGTGTGACCGGCAGCGCGGCGAGTGCCGCGCGCGACGTGAGGTCGCGCGGGTCCACGTCGCACAGCACCTCGGCAAAATAAGGCGCGTGGGCCTGCGCGTGCGCCACCTGGCGCGCCAGCGCGGCCAGCAGCGCCGCCTCGCGTTGCGCGGGCGCGCGCGTTTCCAGCGAATCGAAATGGTCAGCCATGGTGCGTCGTGTGTGGAGTCAGGCCAGCCAGCGCTTGCGGCGGCGATAGCTCTTGACGTCGCGGAACGATTTGCGCGCGGCGCCATCGGCATCGTTGGCGGCCACGCCCAGGTAGAACTCCTTCACGTCCTCGTTGGTGCGCAGCGACTCCGCCTCGCCATCCATCACCACGCGGCCGTTCTCGAGGATGTAGCCGTAGTCGGCATAGCGCAGCGCCACCATCGTGTTCTGCTCGGCCAGCAGGAAGCTCACCCGCTCGCGCGTGTTCAGGTCACGCACGATCTCGAAGATCTCCTCCACGATCTGCGGGGCCAGGCCCATCGACGGTTCATCGAGCAGGATCATCGACGGCTTGGCCATCATGGCCCGGCCGATCGCGCACATCTGCTGCTCGCCGCCCGAGGTGTAGCCCGCCTGCGACTTGCGGCGCGTCTGCAGGCGCGGGAAGTAGGTGTAGATCTTCTCCAGCTCGTGGCGCGTGTCGCCGCGCGACAGCCCGCGCGTATAGGCGCCCGTGAGCAGGTTTTCCTCGATGGTCAGGTGCGCGAAGCAATGGCGCCCTTCCATGACCTGGATCACGCCGCGCTTGACGAGGTCGTTGGGCGTGAGCTGGTCCACGCGGTCGCCGCGATAGGCGATGGAGCCCTTGGTCACGTCGCCGCGCTCCGCGTGCAGCAGGTTCGAGATGGCCTTGAGCGTGGTGGTCTTGCCCGCGCCGTTGGCGCCGAGCAACGCCACGATGCGCCCCTCGGGTACTTCCAGGGACACGCCCTTGAGCACCAGGATCACGTGGTCGTAAATGACTTCGATGTTGTTGACGGATAGCAGGGTCATGGATCGCGCCTCGATTGCTGCGGGTTTGCTCCCCTCGCCCGCTTGCGGGAGAGGGGAGACAACATGCTCAAGACTTCGCGCAGGCCGGCGTGATGCCCTTCTCCTTGGCATACTGCGCGGCGGTGGCCTTAAACAGTGGGTGGATCAGGTTCTTGTTGCCCTCGATCCAGTCCGACACCACCACCCACTTGCTGCCGTCCCACTGCTGGATCTTCACCTTGCCAGATCCCTCGTGGTTGTCGCAGCTGGTCTTGATCTCGGGCAGCAGGCCCGTTGCGCCCAGCTGCTGCAAGCGCGCATTGGTCACGTTCAGGTTCTCGAACGCCCAGCGCATGTCGTCGCCGGTCATCACCTTGCCCTTGCCGTACTTGCCCTGCGCCACGCGGACCGCCTCCACGGTGACCACGGCCGCCGACACGCCGCGGTTATAGAGCACCGACCCCACCTTGTTGCGGTCTTGCATATTGCCCTTGCCCGCGCCGTACACCACCTTGTCGATGTCCGCGATCAGCGGCACGTTGCGGCCCGCCACGTTCCACGTCGCGCTCATGTAGCCCTTGGCCGCATCGCCGGCCGGCACGGTGTCTTCCTCGGAACCGGCCCACCACGAGCCGATCATCTTGTCGCGCGAGAACCCCACCTTCTGCGCGGCCTTGAGCGCGGTCTGGTTCATCACGCCCCAGCCCCAGAAGATCACATAGTCCGGATTCTCCTGGCGGATCTTCAGCCACTGCGCGCCCTGCTCGTTGCCCGGGTGCGCCACCGGGATCTCCACGAGGTTGAACTTGTTGAGCCGCGCCTCCGCCTCCAGCGCGACGATCGGCTCCTTGCCATAGGCCGAGTCGTGGTACAGGTAGACGATCTTCTTGCCGTTCAGCGAGCCGCCGTTCTTCGACGCCAGGTATTTGACGATGGCCGACACCTGCATCTGGTACGTGGTCACCAGCGGAAACGCGTACGGGAATACCGAGCCGTCCACGGCGTCCGTGCGGCCATAGCCCATCATCACCAGCGGCACCTTGTCGGCGGCGGTCTTGTCCACCAGCGCATACGAAATGCCCGTGGACATCGAGTGATACGCGGTGCCCTTGGTAGTGGCGTTCTTGGACTTCAGGCGCTCGTAGCACTCCACGCCCTTGGCGTTGTTGTACTCGGTCTCGCATTCCTCCCAGCTCAGCTTCACGCCGTTGACGCCGCCGTCCTTCAGGTTGACGTAGTTCAGGTAGTCGATGAAACCGCCGTAGAACGACTGGCCGTTGGCGCCATACGGCCCCACGCGGTAGCTGGGCAGCGCCACGAACTGGTCGTTGGCCTGGGCCAGCGCCGGGGCCAGCGGCGCCAGCAGCGCCGCCGCGACGCCGGCCAACAGGGCGGCGCGCTGCACGTTGCGAATCAGGATTGCCATGACAGTCTCCTTGACCTTTCGCCTTCTTGACGAACGTTGTTATGGGTACGACGATGAATCAATGCGGGAACGGCCAGAGCCGCAGCTTCTCCTTGCCGATCTGCCACAGCCGCGCCAGCCCGTGCGGCTCCACGATCAGGAAGAAGATGATCAGCGCGCCGAACACCATCAACTGGATGTGCGACACGGTGGCGTTGGTGAACGGCAGGTGCAGCAGCGCCGCCAGGGCGGGCAGCACGTTGTCCAGGAAGATCGGCAGCAGCAGGATGAACGCCGCGCCCAGGAACGAGCCCAGGATGCTGCCTACGCCGCCGATGATGATCATGAACAGGATGCGGAACGACAGGTCCAGCGAGAAGCCGTCCGGCTCCACCGAGCCGAGGTAGCAGAACGCATAGAGCGCGCCGGCCACACCGCAGTAGAACGAGCTCACCGCGAAGGCCTGCAGCTTGGTGCGCATGAGCGGAATGCCGATCACCTCGGCGGCCACGTCCATGTCGCGCACGGCCATCCACGCGCGGCCCGTGGCCGAGCGCACGAGGTTCTTGGCCACCAGCGCCAGCACCGTGACCAGCCCGAGCACGAACAGGTACTTGCGCACCGGCGTGTCGATGGCGAACCCGAACAGGTCCAGCCGCTGCGCCGTGATCACGCCCGACGAGCTGTTGTTCGACAGCCAGGGAAACTTGGTCAGCGCCCAGACCACGAAGAACTGCGCCGCCAGCGTGGCCACCGCGAGGTAGAAGCCCTTGATCCGCAGCGACGGCAGCCCGAACGCCACGCCCACCAGCGCGGCCGACAACCCGGCCAGGATAAACGTGAGCAGCACCGGAATGCCCTCGATGCGCAGCTGGAAGTTGTACGCGGCGTACGCGCCCACGGCCATGAACGCGGCGGCGCCCAGCGAGAGCTGGCCGGCGTACCCGGTGAGGATGTTGAGCCCCAGCGCCGCCAGCGAGAAGATCAGGAAGGGAGTCAGGATCGCGTTGAACCAGTATTCCGACCCGGTGAGCGGAATGGCGACGAACGCCACCGCCATCAGCACCGCAAAGCCGATGCGGTCCTGGCGGATCGGAAAGATCTGGCTGTCGGCAACGTAGCTGGTCTTGAACTGGCCGGCTTCACGATAGAGCATGGCTTGGGTCTCCGGCGAGGTAGGTGCGATTTACACGCGGTCGATGTGCTTCTCGCCGAACAGCCCCTCGGGCCGCACCAGCAGGAACAGCAACGCAAACACATAGGGGAACCAGCCTTCGATGCCGCCGAAATTGCCGCCGAACATCGACTGGAACACGGGCGGGATGTAGATCTCGGCCAGCTTCTCGGACGCGCCGATGATCAGCCCGCCGACAATGGCGCCCGGCACCGACGTGAAGCCGCCCAGGATCAGCACCGGCAGCGCCTTCAGCGCGGTCAGCGTGAGCGCGAACTGCACGCCGTTGCGCGAGCCCCAGAGCATGCCGGCCACCAGCGCCACGAAGCCCGCCACGCCCCAGACGATGGCCCAGATGTTCTGTAGCGGAATGCCCAGCGACAGCGCCGCCTGGTGGTCGTCGGCCACCGCGCGCAGCGCGCGGCCCACCTTGGTGTACTGGAAGAACAGCGCCAGCGTGGCCACCAGCACGGCGGCAATCGCGGCGGCGGCGAGGTCGAACTTCGAGAGGACGATGTTGAAGCGCGTGAGGATGGCCTCGATCGGTTCGTCGACGACACCCAGGTCGATCGGCCGCACCTCGTTGCCGAACAGCAGCGGCCCGAGCCCTTCCAGGAAGAACGACAGCCCGATGGTCGCCATGAACAGCGTGATCGGCGGCTGGTTGACCAGCTTGCGCAGGACCAGCCGCTCGGTGGTGATGCCCACCACGACCATCACCGCGAACGCGCCGATCACGGCCGCCCACATCGGCAGGCCCTTGTCCATGAGCCCCACCACGGCCAGCGCGGCAAAGTAGACCATGGCACCCTGCGCGAAGTTGAACACGCCGGATGCCTTGTAGATCAGCACGAAGCCCAGCGCCACGAGCGAGTACATCAGCCCGGAGAGCAGCCCGCCGATCAGGATTTCGAAGAAGAACGTCATGATGGATTCCGGAGGATCAATGCGAGGTGCCCAGGTAGGCGCGGATCACGTCGGGATTGGCCTTGACCTCCTCGGGCGTGCCGTCGCCGATCTTCTTGCCGTAGTCGAGCACCACCACGCGGTCGGAGATATCCATCACCACGCCCATGTCGTGCTCGATCAGCACGATCGTGGTGCCGAACTGGTGATTCACGTCGAGGATGAAGCGGCACATGTCCTGCTTCTCTTCCACATTCATGCCGGCCATCGGTTCATCGAGCAGCAGCATCGACGGCTCCGCCGCCAGCGCGCGCGCCAGCTCCACGCGCTTCTGCAGCCCGTACGGCAGCCGGCCCACCGGCGTCTTGCGGATGGCCTGGATTTCCAGGAAGTCGATCACCTCTTCCACCTTGCGGCGGTGGCGCATTTCCTCCGCGCGCGCCGGCCCCCACCACAGCGCGTGCGCGAACAGCCCGGTGCGGAACTGCGTGTTGCGCCCGGTCATGATGTTGTCCAGCACTGTCATGCCCTTGAACAGCGCGATGTTCTGGAACGTGCGCGCGATGCCCTGCCGCGCGGCGGCCGTGGGATGCATCTGGCGCCGCTCCTCGCCGCGGAACACGATGCGGCCGTGCTGCGGGTGGTACACGCCGTTGATCACGTTGAGCATCGAGCTCTTGCCCGCGCCGTTGGGGCCGATGATCGCGCGGATCTCGTGCTCGCAGACATCGAACGAGATGTCGGTCAGCGCCTTCACGCCGCCGAACGCGAGCGAGATGTTCTGCAGGTCCAGGATCACGTCGCCGCGCGTACGGATGCGCGACGTGGTGTCGGGCTGCCACGCATCGCCGGTGCGGCGTTCGTCATGCTGCGCGCCCTCGACATGCCCGGGCGGCGTGATCGTGCCCGCCGGCGCCATCGTACCCGTGGCGTCCACGCGCCAAGCCATCTGCGTCATGCCATTACCCCTGTCTATGCCGCGCGCGCGCCGCCCACGGGCGGATAGCGCTTCACGTCCACCAGCTTCAGCGTGGCGGAGACGCTGCCCTCGCGCCCGTCCTCGAACTTCACGCGCGTCTCGATGAACTGCTCGGGCTTGCCCGCGTACAGCGCATCCACCAGCACCGCGTACTTCTCGGCGACGAAGCCGCGCCGCACCTTACGCGTGCGCGTCAGTTCGTCATCGTCCGGGTCCAGCTCCTTGTGCAGGATCAGGAAGCGCGCCACCTGCGAGCCGGCCAGCATCGCGTCGGCCGCCAGGTCGGCATTCACCTGCTCCACGCACTCGGCAATCATGGCGATCACCTCGGGCTGTGCGGCCAGGTCCACATAGCCCGCATAGGGCAGGTGGCGGCGCTCGGCCCAGTTGCCCACGGCATCGAAATCGATGTTGAGGAACGCGCAGACCTTGTCGCGGCCAGTGCCGAAGGCGACCGCCTCCTTGATGTACGGGAAGAACTTGAGCTTGTTCTCGATGTACTTGGGCGCGAACATCGACCCGTCGGCGAGCTTGCCCACGTCCTTGGCGCGGTCGATGATCTTGAGGTGGCCGTCGGCGTCGATCACGCCGGCGTCGCCGGTCATGAAGTAGCCCTCGTCGTTGATGGCCTCGCGCGTGGCGTCCTCGCGCTTGTAGTAGGACTTGAGCAGCCCCACGCCGCGCACCAGCACCTCGCCGTTTTCGGCGATGCGGATCTCCATGCCCGGCGCGGCGGGGCCGACCGAATCGAACTTCACGTGGCCGTCCGGCTGCAGGCACACGTAGGCGCAGGTCTCGGTCTGGCCATAGAACTGCTTCAGGTTCACGCCGATGGAACGATAGAAGCGGAACAGGTCTGGCCCGATCGCCTCGCCGGCCGTGTAGCCCACGCGGATGCGGCTCATGCCCAGCACGTTGCGCAGCGGGCCGTAGATCAGCCATTCGCCCAGCGCGTAGCGCAGGCGGTCCGCCAGCGGCACCGGGCGCTTGTCCAGGATCTCGGCGCCGCAACGGCGCGCCACGCCCATCGCCCAATGGAACAGGCGGCGCTTGACCCAGCCGGCATCTTCCATGCGGATCATCACCTGCGTCAGCAAGCCTTCGTAAATGCGCGGCGGGGCGAAGTAGTACGTGGGGCCGATCTCGCGCAGGTCGGTCATGACCGTCTCGCGCGACTCGGGGCAGTTCACGGTGAAGCCGGCCACCAGCGCCTGCGCGTACGAGAACAGGTTGTCGCCCACCCAGGCCATCGGCAGGTATGACAGCACGTCGTCCTGCGGGCCGAGGCGGTCGAACTCGCAGCCGTTGCGCGCCGCGCCGATCAGGCCCTGATGGGCGTGGCAGACGCCCTTGGGCTTGCCCGTGGTGCCCGAGGTGTAGAGGATGATCGCGGTGTCGTCGGGCTGGCCGGCCTGCACCTGCGCGTCGAAGAAGCCCGGATGCGCCTGGTCGTATTCGCGGCCGATCTCCTGCAGCCTTTCATAGGAGAGTAGCGACGGGTGGTCGTAGTCATGCAGGCCGCGCGGATCTTCGTAGATCAGGAGGCGCACGGCACGGCCGCGCGCGGCGAGCTGGGCTTCCACCTCGAGCAGCTTGTCCACCTGTTCCTGGTCCTCAACCACCGCGAAGTCGATCTCGGCGTCTTCGAGCACGTAGACCATCTCGCTGGCGATGGCGTCCTGGTAGAGCGGCACCGGCACGCCGCCCAGCGCCTGCGCGGCGGTCATGGCCCAGTAGAGGCGGGGGCGGTTGTCGCCCACCACGGCCAGGTTCATGCCGCGCCGGAAGCCCAGCGCGGCCAGCCCGCAGGCCAGCGCCCGCACTTCGCTCGCGGTCTGTGACCAGCTGTAGGTCTGCCAGATACCCAGGTCCTTCTCGCGATAGGCCGGATGCTCCGGCCGCTGCGTGGCGTGCGCCAGCAGGCATCGCGGGAAGGTCGTTGCCGACGATTCCTGCATCGCTGTCTCCTCTCCCCCAGGGGGCGTAGGGGCCACGCCGGGTATCAAGCCGTCGGACCGGTCGCTATACTGGGCGCAATGCGGCGTTTACCGCACCGCATCATTGCCGCCGCGCCTGTTGATTCCTGGCTTTTGCCTTCTGACATCTGGCCGGGCCGGTTCCGTTGTGATCGTAAGATAGCCGATGCCACCCCCCCGGGTTGTCGCGCCGATGACAATTCCGGGTTAATCCCTACGGGAGCTCAGAGAGGCATGTCCAACGCGAATTCCAATGATTTCATCGACCGTTGCGCCTGGGCCGTGGACCTCAGCCCCGAGCAGCGCGAACGTGTCAAACGCGTGACCACGGTGCGCGAGTACAGCCAGGGCGACTACGTCTGTCACAAGGGTGAAATGGCCGAGCACTGGCTTGGCGTGGTGGAGGGCATCATCAAGATCACCACGGTGTCGCCCTCGGGCAAGTCGGTCACGTTCACCGGTGTGCCGACGGGCGGCTGGTTCGGCGAAGGCGCGGTGCTGAAGTCGGAGATCCGCAAGTACGATGTCATGGCGCTGCGCCGGTCGCGCATCGCATTCATCCCCCGCGATACGTTTCAGTGGCTGCTGGATACCAGCCTGCCGTTCACGCGCTTTCTGCTGATGCAGTTCAACGAGCGGCTCGGGCAGTTCATTGCGGCGGTGGAGTATGAGCGGCTGCTGGACATCGATTCGCGCGTGGCGCGCGCGGTGTCCTCACTGTTCAACGAGCATCTGTATCCCGCGCTCGGCAACATGCTGGAGATCTCGCAGGAGGAGATCGGCCTGCTGGCCGGCATCTCGCGCCAGCGCGCCAACCAGGCGCTGAAGGTGCTGGAACAGCAGGGATTGGTGCGGGTGGACTATGGCGTGATCGAGGTGCTCGATCTGGAAGCGTTGCGGCAGTATGGGGAGTGATTCGATTTGAGGGGTGGTGTTCTCCCCTCTCCCGCACGTGGGAGAGGGGAGCAAACCACGCCGCCTACTTGCTGTACACGTACACCCCGCGTCCGGTCTTGCGGCCCAGGTACCCGGCCGCGACCATCTCGCGCATCAGCATGGCCGGACGATACTTCGGATCGGCGAACTCCGTGTAGAGCACTTCCATCACGGCCAGCATCGTGTCCAGGCCGATCATGTCCGCCAGCGCCAGGGGCCCGATCGGGTGATTGCAGCCCAGCTTCATGCCCTCGTCGATTTCCTCGGGCGACGCCAGCCCTTCACCCAGCACGCAGAACGCCTCGTTGATCATCGGGCACAGGATGCGGTTGACCACGAACCCGGGGCTGTTCTTCACCGTGATCGGATACTTGCCCAGGCGCCTGGCCAGGTCTTCCACGCTGGCATGCGCCGCGTCGCTGGTCTGCAGCCCGCGGATCAGTTCCACCAGCGCCATCATCGGCACCGGGTTGAAGAAGTGCATGCCGATGAAATGGTCCGGGCGCGACGTGGCGGCGGCGAGCTTCGTGATCGAGATCGACGACGTATTCGACGCCACGATCACGTCCGGCCCGACGATGCCGTCGATCTGCTTCAGGATCTTGAGCTTCAGCTCGTAGTTCTCGGTGGCCGCCTCGATGACGATGTCCGCCTTCCTGAAATCCTCGTAGGACGTGCTGCCCTGAATCCGGGCCAGCGCCGCGGCCTTGTCGGCCTCGGTCGCCTTGTCCTTCTTGATGAGGCGGTCCAGGCTGCCCGCCACCGTGGCGATGCCCTTCTGGACCGCCGCGTCGCTGATGTCCACCATCACCACGTCGATACCGGCCACGGCGCATGCCTGCGCGATACCGTTGCCCATCGTGCCGGCACCGACGATGCCCACTGTCTTGATTGCCATGCTGCCTTCCCTGGTTGTTATTGCTGTTCGTTGAGCGCCGCGATGATGCGTTCGGCGTGTTGCTTGAGCAGGTCCACGTCCTGCTTGTCGCGGGCATGGCCGCGCAGGGGGTGATCGGCGTAGCGCGGCACGATGTGGAAGTGCACATGCGGTACGGTCTGCCCGGCGGCGGCGCCGTTGAACTGGGTGATCGTGAGGCCGTCCGGGGCGAAAGCCTTGCGCACCGCGATGGCCAGCTTCTTGGTCACGCAGATGGCGGCCTGGGCCGCCTCGTCGGACAACTCGAAGATCTCGGCGGCGGGCTCGCGCGGCACCACCAGCAGGTGGCCGTCGGACTGCGGCATGATGTCCATGAAGGCAATCGCATCGGCGTCTTCATAGACCTTGATGCAAGGGATTTCACCCCGCAGGATTTTTGCGAAGATGTTGTCGGGATCGTACATGGGAATACGGGCGCTCCTCTCTGCGTCACTGGAATTGATCGCCGGTCTGGCAACACGGCAGGCGTCGAGTGTAGCGCAGCATGCGGGCGCCGCCGCGATTCCCAACGGAAGTCGCCACCCAATGGCGCATCTCTTCATGTGCGCCATGCATCATATGCATTCCCAAAGCAGCACCCTGCGGCGCCCAGACCGCCCATAAATGCTTGATTGAGATCAAGTAGCGGACCGGCTGGTCACCCAGAATGAAAATGGCATGACCCAAAAAATCAAAAGGCCTTCATGGAACCGCGTCAGCAGCAGTTTTCCCTCTGGTATGTAGCCCTGGCGATCTCGGCGATGCTCCTTATTCAGGGCCTCCTGTTCTCGCCCCATGTCGAGACGCTGCCGTACAGCGACTTCAAGGTCCTGCTCAAAGCCGGAAAGCTCAAGGACATCACCCTCGGGGAAGGCGCCATTACCGGCACGCTCAGCACCGCCGGCATTGAAAACCTGCTCCCCAGGCCACAGGTTGACGAGATGTTGCGCCAGGGCAAGGGAGACCACCCGTTCGCCACGCTGCGGGTCAACGACCCCAATCTGGTCCAGGACCTGGAAGCTGCCAAGGTGCGCTTCGTCGGCCAGGCTGACAACAAGTGGATTGGCACGCTGCTGTCGTGGATCGTTCCTGCCTTGCTCCTCCTTGCCGTCTGGAGCTTCCTCATCAAGCGGGTGGGTGGCGCCGCCGGCGGGATGATGGAAATCGGCAAGAGCAAGGCAAAGGTCTACATGCAGAAGGAAACCGGGGTGACGTTTGCCGACGTCGCCGGTATTGACGAGGCAAAGGAGGAGTTGGCCGAAATCGTCAACTTCCTGAAAGACCCGCAGCGCTATCGGCGCCTGGGCGGCAAGATTCCCAAAGGCGTCCTGCTGCTGGGGGCGCCTGGCACCGGCAAGACGTTGCTGGCGAAGGCGGTAGCGGGGGAAGCCGGCGTGCCGTTCTTCACAATAAGCGGCTCGGCGTTCGTTGAGATGTTTGTTGGCGTGGGCGCGGCGCGGGTGCGCGACCTGTTCAACCAGGCCGAGACCAAGGCGCCCTGCATCATCTTCATCGACGAACTCGACGCGCTGGGCAAGACTCGCGCGCTCAACGCGATCGGCGGCAACGATGAACGCGAACAGACCCTGAACCAGTTGCTGGTTGAGATGGACGGGTTCGACACCAACAAGGGCGTCATCATCATGGCGGCCACCAACCGGCCCGAAATCCTCGACCCGGCACTGCTGCGCCCTGGTCGCTTCGACCGCCATATCGCCCTGGATCGTCCTGATCTGAAAGGGCGCGAGCAGATTCTCAAGGTACACGTCAAGAATGTCGTGCTTGCCCCGAGCGTCGACCTGACCGGGCTGGCCGCGCGCACCCCCGGATTCGCGGGCGCCGACCTCGCCAACCTCGTCAACGAGGCCGCACTGCTGGCAGCACGCAGGGGCAAGGATGCGGTGGAAATGCCGGACTTCGACGAGGCGCTGGACCGCATCGTGGGCGGCCTGGAGAAGAAGAGCCGCGTGATGAATCCGCAGGAGAAGGAAACCATCGCCTACCACGAGGCAGGCCATGCCATCGTGGCGGAACTGCGGCCACATGCCGACAGGGTTTCCAAGGTCTCCATCATTCCCAGAGGCGTCGGGGCATTGGGATACACCCAGCAGACCCCGACGGAGGACCGCTATCTGCTGAAGCAAAGCGAGTTGCTCGACCGGCTCGATGTATTGCTTGGCGGTCGCGTGGCCGAACAGATTGTCTATGGCGACGTTTCCACCGGCGCACAGAATGACCTGCAACGCGCCACGGACATGGCCCGCCAGATGATTACCCAGTTCGGCATGAGCGAGCAGCTTGGACTTGCCACCTACGAGGACATGCCAAATCCGCTCTTTGCCGGACCGGGACTGATGCCTCGGCAACGCAAGGAGTACAGCGAGAGTACCGCGCAGATCATTGATACGGAAGTCCGGACGATCCTGGCCGATGCCAGCCAGCGGGTAAAGCAGACGCTGCTGGCAAACCGGTACAGGCTGGACGCGCTGGCAAGGCTGCTGCTCGAACAGGAGGTCGTGGACCGGCCTTCGCTGGAACTGTTGCTCTCCGAAAAGGTGACCCCGCTGCCCACTGGCAAGCCTCACCCAGCCACGCCCAATGCGCCCGATTCAGGGAAGGGGAACCATGAAAGCAAGTAGCAAGGGGGGACCCCGTCCATGAGAGTTCATGGCGAGGGGCGCCCGCTACGTGCTCATCAGTGCCAATTGGAAAGCGTTCTATTCAATACTCTACGAAGGGACAACATCATGAAGAAGAATTTGCGTGCCTCCATTCTCGTCGCTCTCTTTTCGCTTGCGGGGACCCCGCTTGCGTTCTCTGCCGGCCCACAGCCTGGTAGTGCTGAGCACGACCACAGCCACGGCCAGGCCGCCGCCGCAACATCACAAAAACCTCAAAATCCGCCAAAGGCGCAAAGAGATGCGGCCATAGACGCCCAAATCGCGCATATGCGTGCCCTGCACGAGCGGCTGTCGAGAGCCAAGACGCCGCAGGAGCGCCAGGCGCTGATGGCAGAGCAGGCCAAGGTAATGCAAGATGGCATGGCCATGATGCGGAACATGCACGCGGCGCAGGGTCAGGGTCAGGGCGGCATGCGCGGCGGAATGGGTATGGGCCAGGGAGATATGTCTGAGCACATGGGCATGAACCATGAAATGATGGTCCAACACATGGATTTGATGCAGGAGATGATGCAGATGATGGTGGACCGTATGGGGATGACTGGTGGCGGCATGATGAGCCAGTAGCAGCCCGGTTCGCAGAAGCCGCCTTGACCCTCTCGCAATGGGAGGGTCAACTGTTATTCTGACTAGCCTATCTCTCAGACACACTCCAGCGTCCGCCTGCCTCGCTCGCTTGACGTCGAGTAGTGGCAACGAAGAACAAATATGCCGATGCGCGGCGCGATGAATGACCTGGAGCATGTCAGATGAGCAAGCAATGCAGCAAGGATATGGGTTCCAACAGCCATCATGCCGCTGGTGGGCAATCGTTGGATGAGAAGCATAACCATTGTTCTCATCAGCAGCACGGCAATGCTGGCGCTTCCGCGGCGGGCGCCTCAGAGACGCTCGTCCCCGCGGGTACTATCTATACCTGCCCGATGCATCCGGAAATTCGGCAAGACCACCCGGGGAACTGTCCGAAGTGCGGCATGACGCTGGAGCCGATAATCCCCGGTCTGGACGAGGAGGAAAATCCGGAACTCGTGGATTTCAGTCATCGCTTCTGGTGGACGCTGCCGCTGACGGTTGTGGTGTTCGTGCTCGCGATGTTCGGGCATCGGCTTCAGCTGATGGAGGTCTCCACGCAGAGTTGGCTGGAACTGGTTCTCGCCACTCCCGTTGTTGTCTGGGCTGGGCTCCCGTTCTTCCAACGCTGCGTACAGTCTTTCATCAATCGCAGTCCGAACATGTGGACCCTGATTGGGCTTGGCACCGGCGCGGCATATCTCTATAGCGTGATTGCAACGGTGGCTCCTGGCGTCTTTCCCGACGCCTTTGCCGCCCACGGTCGAATCGGTGTGTATTTCGAGGCCGCCGCCGTCATCATCTCTCTCACCCTGGTTGGCCAGTTGCTGGAATTGAAGGCACGGTCGCAAACCTCGGCCGCTATCAAGTCGCTGCTGGGCCTGGCACCAAAAACGGCACGGCGCATTGGTACGGACGGCACCGAGGAAGATGTACCGCTGACACACGTCCATGTCGGGGACACGCTTCGCGTGCGACCAGGCGAGAAGGTGCCGGTGGACGGCGTTGTTATTGAAGGCACAAGCTCGCTGGATGAATCGATGATTACCGGGGAGCCAATTCCTGTTACCAAGCGGGTGGGCGACCATGTCATCGGCGCGACGATGAACACGTCCGGCAGCCTGGTCATCAAATCCGAGAAAGTCGGCTCTCAGACCGTGCTGTCGCAAATCATCCAGATGGTCGCGCAGGCACAACGCTCCAAGGCGCCGATGCAGAGGATGGCCGATAAGGTGGCTGGGGTGTTCGTTCTGGCAGTGGTTGGTATCGCGCTGATTACCTTCTTCGCCTGGGGCGTCTTCGGCCCGGAGCCGAGCTGGGTGTATGGCCTTATCAACGCTGTTGCCGTCCTCATCATTGCATGTCCGTGTGCGCTTGGACTCGCCACACCGATGTCTATTATGGTGGCGAGCGGAAAAGGGGCATCGAGCGGTATTCTTTTTCGTGATGCGGCAGCCATCGAGAATCTAAGGAAGGTGGACACGCTGATTATCGACAAGACCGGCACGCTGACTGAAGGCCGCCCGACGTTCGAGCGCGCGATTGGCACGAACGGTTTCACAGACGTGGAAGTACTGCGGCTGGCCGCAAGCCTGGACCAGGGTAGCGAGCATCCCCTTGCCGCGACGATTGTTGAGGCGGCTCGCCAGCGCAACCTGGCACTCGAGAAAGCAGAGAACTTCGAATCGAGCACGGGCATCGGGGTGCGGGGCATTATTGGGGGCAGGAAGCTGGCGCTTGGCAACACGACCCTGATGCAAGCTGACGGTATTGGTACTGAATCCCTGGCCGGCGACGGTGACGCGCTCCGCGCTCAGGGCACCAGCGTCATGCATCTGGCCGTCGATGGAACGCTGGCAGGAATTATCGCGGTGTCAGACCCTGTGAAGGCCACTACGCCCGAAGCGCTCGCCAGGCTGAGAGAGGTGGGCATTCGGGTTGTGATGGCCACCGGGGATGGCGTGGCAACGGCAAGATCCGTGGCCGCAAAGCTGGGTATTGATGAATTCCACGGCGAAGTGAAGCCAGCCGACAAGCTGGCGCTGGTCTCGAAGTTTCAAGCAGAAGGTAGAGTTGTCGCAATGGCCGGCGACGGCATCAATGACGCGCCGGCGCTCGCGAAGGCCGATGTGGGCATTGCTATGGGTACGGGTACCGATGTCGCGATGAACAGCGCTCAAGTGACGCTGGTAAAAGGAGACCTGCGTGGCATTTCCCGCGCGCGGGAGTTGTCTGAGGCAACCATCTGGAACATGAAGCAGAACCTCGGATTTGCCTTTGTCTACAACGCCTTGGGGGTGCCACTGGCCGCGGGGGTGTTGTACGCGTCAACCGGTTGGTTGCTATCGCCGATGATTGCTGCGCTGGCGATGAGCCTTAGCTCTGCCTCGGTAGTCTCGAATGCATTGCGGCTGCGGAAGGTGAAGATTTAATGCACAGCGCCGGTGCGGGCTAACCTGTACCGGCTCGTCTGTTCACTCGTCCGTATTTGGCTGTCGTCTCATTTCGCAATCGCGCCGCTCAGCAAATGTTCCTCTGCATAAGGAAACACAACTTCCGGATCAGCGCGAACCAGCTTGGCGTTCTTGCCCGCATAATGCAGGTGGGTCAATAGATCCTTGATGACATTGAGGCGCGCGATGCGCTTGTCGTCGGCGCGCACGACGCTCCATGGCACGATGTCGCTGGTCCGGGCAAACATCTCGTTCCGTGCCTTGCTGTATTTCTTCCAAAGCGAAACCGCTTGCTCATCAATAGGACTGACTTTCCACTGCTTCAGCGGGTCTTGGCGGCGCTCTTCGATGCGCCTCCTCTGTTCGGCCTTGCTGATGTCCAGGTAGTACTTGAATAGTCGAATGCCCGAGCGCACGAGCATTCTTTCGAACTCCGGGACGCTTGCCATGAACTCCTCATGCTCGTCCTTGGTGCAGAAGCCCATCACGGGCTCCACACCGGCCCGGTTGTACCAACTGCGATTGAAAAGGGTGAACTCGCCGGCCGCAGGCAATTCGGCCGCATAGCGGCGGAAGTACCAGGAGCCCCGCTCGCGGTCGGACGGCTTGCCCAGGGCAACGACGCGGGTTTCACGCGGGCTGAGGTGTTCAACAATGCGCTTGATCGTCCCATCCTTCCCCGACGCATCCCTTCCCTCGAAAATCACCAGGATCCTGTCGCTGCAGCAGATGAAGTGCTTCTGCAGTTTGACCAGTTCAATTTGCAGCCGGTGGAGACTCTCCTCATAGTCGTCATGGGAAATGGCGCTTGACTCGGATGGAGCATCCTTGCTGCTTGCCTTCATTTTCATGGTTCACCTTCCGTGAGTCGGGCACCCTGGTCCAGAAGTTCAAGCGGACGAAGGCCGGGCCGGCGCGTCTTACTCCACCGTGACCGATTTGGCCAGATTGCGAGGCTTGTCCACGTCGGTGCCCCGCGCGCAGGCCGTGTGGTAGGCCAGCAACTGCAGCGGCACCACGTGCAGGATCGGCGAAAGCGCACCATAGTGCTCCGGCAGGCGGATCACCTGGATGCCGTCGGACGACTGGATATGCGTGTCGGCATCCGCGAACACATAGAGCCGGCCGCCGCGCGCGCGCACTTCCTGGATGTTGGACTTCAGCTTCTCCAGCAGCGCGTCGTTGGGCGCCACGGTCACCACGGGCATCGCCTCGGTCACCAGCGCCAGCGGGCCGTGCTTCAGTTCGCCGGCAGGGTATGCCTCGGCGTGGATGTAGGAGATTTCCTTGAGCTTGAGCGCGCCTTCCAGCGCGATCGGATAGTGCAGGCCGCGCCCCAGGAACAGCGCATTCTCGCGGCGGGCGAAGTCCTCGGACCACGCGATGATCTGCGGCTCCAGCGCCAGCACGCCGTGCAGCGCGGCCGGCAGGTGGCGCAGGTTGGTCAGCGCGGTGGCCTCGGCCTCCTCGGTCAGCAGGCCGCGCACCTTGGCCAGCGCCAGCGTCAGGATGTACAGCGCCGCCAGTTGCGTGGTGAACGCCTTGGTCGATGCCACGCCGATCTCGGTGCCGGCGCGCGTCAGGAAACGCATTTCGGTCTCGCGCACCATCGCGCTGGTCGACACGTTGCAGACGGCCAGCGTGTGCGTATGGCCCAGCTCGCGGGCATGGCGCAGCGCGGCCATCGTGTCGGCGGTCTCGCCCGATTGCGAGATCACCACCACCAGCGCGCGCGGGTTGGGCACGGTCTCGCGGTAGCGGTACTCGCTGGCCACCTCCACCTGCGTCGGGATCTTCGCCACGGACTCGAGCCAGTACTTGGCCGTGCAGCCCGAGTAGTAGCTGGTGCCGCAAGCCAGGATCAGGACGCTGTCGACCTCGGCGAACACCGCTGCGGCCGTCTCGCCGAACAGTTCCGGCGTGATGGAAACGATACCTTCCAGCGTATCGCCCAGCGCGCGCGGCTGTTCGAAGATCTCCTTCTGCATGAAGTGGCGGTATGGCCCCAGGTCCACGGCGGCGGCATAGGCTTCCACCACGCGCTCCTCGCGCACCACTTCCACGTCGTTCGCGTCGCGGATGGTGGCGCCATCGCGCGTGATCTCCACCACGTCGCCCTCTTCCAGGTAGACGATGCGATTGGCGGTGCCGGCCACGGCCAGCGCGTCGGAGGCCAGGAACGACTCGCCCTCGCCCAGCGCCACCACCAGCGGCGAACCGGCGCGCGCGCCCACCACCACGTCGGGCTGGTCCTTGGCCACCACGGCAATCGCGTAGGCGCCATGCAGGCGCTTGGTCACCACGCGCACCGAGCCGAACAGGTCGCCGCGCGTGGCGCTGCTGGGATACGTGTACGCCTGGTGGATCAGGTGGGCCACCACCTCGGTATCGGTCTGCGACTCGAAACCGTAGCCCACGGCGCGCAATTCCTCGCGCAGCGGCTCGTAATTCTCGATGATGCCGTTGTGCACCAGCCCGATGGTCTCGTCCGAGAAATGCGGGTGGGCGTTGACCGTGTCGGGCTTGCCGTGCGTGGCCCAGCGCGTGTGGGCAATGCCCAGCATGCCGGCCAGGCCGGACGACTGCGTCTGCGCGTCGAGCTCCGCCACGCGCGACACGGTGCGCGCGCGCTCGAGCATTCCGTCGCGCACCACGGCCACGCCGCACGAGTCATAGCCCCGGTATTCCAGGCGACGCAGGCCCTCGATCAGGACCGGAACGATATTGCGGGTCGAAACCGCACCGACGATGCCACACATGTTCTACCCCCCGTTGGGTCGCGCCGCGCGGCACGCCCGCTCTGATTGATGTTTGCCGGGCCCGCTGCCGGGCCCCGCCGATTTACGGCTTCGGTTGCTTGACCGGACGCTGCCACGCATCCACGGTCATCTGCTTCGCCCGCGACAGCGTGAGCTTGCCGGCCGGCGCGTCCTTGGTCAGCGTGGTGCCCGCCCCGATGGTCGCGCCACGGCCCACGGTCACCGGCGCCACGAGCTGCGAATCGGAACCGATGAACGCATCGTCCTCGATCACCGTGCGGCTCTTGTTCACGCCGTCATAGTTGCAGGTAATGGTACCCGCGCCGATATTGACGCGCTGGCCGACTGTTGTATCGCCCACGTAGGCCAGGTGATTGGCCTTGCTGTGGTGGCCCACCTGGCTGTTCTTGACCTCGACGAAGTTGCCGATATGCACGTCCTCGCCCAGCTCCGTGCCGGGGCGCAGCCGCGCATAAGGCCCGATCCGGCCCGCCGGCCCGATTTTTGCGTCTTCGATGTGGCAGAACGGTTGCACGCGGGCACCGGCGCCGATGGTGGCATTACGGATCACGCAGTGCGCGCCGATGGTCACGCCATCGGCCAGGTGCACGCGGCCTTCGAACACGCAGCCCACGTCGATGGTCACGTCGCGTCCGCAGGTAAGCTGGCCGCGCACGTCGATGCGCGCGGGGTCCGGCAGCGTCACGCCGGCTTCCAGCAGTTGCTGCGCCAGGTTGCGCTGGTGAATGCGCTCCACCTCGGCCAGCTGGACCTTGCTGTTGACGCCCAGCGTCTCCCACAAGGCGGCCGGCTGGGCGGAGACGATCTCCACGCCCTCGGCGGCGGCGCGCTCGATGGTATCGGTGAGGTAGTACTCACCTTGCGCGTTGTCGTTGCGCAGCGTGGCAAGCCAGCGGCGCAGGTGCCCGGTGGGGCAGATGATGATGCCGGTGTTGATCTCGCGGATGGCGCGGATCTCGTCGCTGGCGTCCTTCTGCTCGACGATGCGCACGATGTTGCCGGCGGCGTCACGTACGATGCGGCCATATCCGGTAGGATCGGGCATCTCCACCGTGAGCACGCCCAGGCGCTCGGCCCCGGCCGCATGGATCAGGGCCTCGAGCGTGGCGGCAGTGGTCAGCGGCACATCGCCGTAGAGCACCAGCGTGGGCTGGCTGTCGTCGAGCAACGGCAGCGCCTGCATGACGGCGTGGCCGGTGCCCAGCTGCTGGGCCTGCTCGGCGAACGCCACGTCCGGCGCGGCCACGGCCTCGCGCACGTGGTCGGCGCCGTGGCCCACCACCACCGCCAGGCGCGTGGGAGACAGGGCGCGGGCAGTGTCGATCACATGGGCGAGCATCGGCCGGCCGGCCACCGGGTGCAGGACCTTGGGGCACGCGGAGTGCATCCGTTTACCCATCCCGGCGGCGAGAATGACGATATTCACAAGGAGGTCCCTAGGTGAGTGTGTCTGATAACAAGCAGGAAAATCCGTGCCGGGCAGTCCCGCCAATCGCGCGGAATCGTTGCCAGGACTGGGCTGGCGGCCGATCCGCCAACCCGGAAATCATGCGCGGCGATTTTATCATGGTGACTTGTGCCCGACGCCCGGCGGTTTCCGTTTTTCACATTTGGCCAAGGCGCGTTTTTGCATGGTTTGCAGCATTTACCATCGCTGTGGCGGCCGGTGGATTATTGGCCGGCTGCAATGCCATGAAAATCGGCTACCAGCAGGGTGACCGGCTGGCCTACTGGTGGGTAGACCGCTATGTGGACGTCTCCGACGCGCAGGAACCGCCCACGCGTGAGGCCATCGCCCGCTTCTTCTCATGGCACCGGCACACCCAGCTCCCCGAGATCGCCAATGTGCTGACGCGGGTCAAGGGCGAAGTGGCCGGCACCGTGGACGCGGCGATGGTGCGCCATGTGCAGCAGGATGCACAACGGCTGAGCCGGCAGGCGTTCGAGAACGCGATTCCCGACGCGGCCAGCCTGATGCTGACCCTGACGCCCGAACAGATCAAGCGGATGGAGAGCAAATTCGCGGAGAACAACGCCAAGTACCGCAAGGAGTTCCTGAAGTCCGATGCCAAGGCACGCACCGATGCGCGCCTCGACAAGATCATGGGATACGCGAAACTGGTCTATGGGCGATTCTCGGACGAGCAGGAACACGTCATCCGTGAGGCGATGGGGCCCTATATGCAGGGCGCCGAAGGCCGCTACGCAGAACGGTTGAAACGCCAGCAGGAATGGGTGGCGATGGCGCGCGAGGTGTCGACAACCCATCCGCCCAAGGCGCAGGTGGAAGAGATGCTGCACCGATACGCCGATCACTGGCAGCACCCGGCCGCGGAGCGTCTGCAACAGGCCCAGGCCACCAACCAGGCGGGCGTGCAGCTGACCGTGACGATCGCCAACCTGACCACGCCCGAGCAGAAGGCCCACGCCGTGGCGCGCTTCCAGAAGTGGATCGACGACACGCACGCACTGATGCGCGAGGGCGGATCAACGCACGCGTCGAAGTAGGTTGTCTCCCTATGGGAGAGGGGAGAAAATCTCAGGCTTCGACACACGGTCGAAGCGCACGAACTCCATCCGGTTGGCGTCCACGCTGCCCGTGAACGTCAGCGCCTGCTGGCCGTACGTGGTCTCGCCGAACAGCGAAGCCTCGTCCACCTTGGCCAGGCCCGTGGCCAGCCCGGTGAACGGGAACAGTTCGGTATCCGCCAGGTGAGACGGCACCACGTTGCGCAACGCCGCGAAGATATTGTCGATGCGCCCCGGGTTCTCGCGTTCCCACGCCTGCAGCATCTCGCCGACCTTCTTGCGCTGCAGGTTTTCCTGCGAGCCGCACAGGTTGCACGGAATGATCGGGAACGCCATCGCGCGCGCGTACGACGCGATGTCCTTCTCGGGGCAATACGCCAGCGGCCGGATCACGATGTGCTGGCCATCGTCGGTCGACAGCTTGGGCGGCATGGCCTTCATCTTGCCGCCGAAGAACATGTTCAGGAAGAACGTCTGGACGATGTCGTCGCGATGGTGCCCCAGCGCGATCTTGTTGGCGCCCAGTTCCTTGGCCGTGCGGTAGATCACGCCACGGCGCAGCCGCGAACACAGCGAACACGTGGTCTTGCCCTCGGGCACCTTCTCCTTGACGATGGAATAGGTGTCCGCCTCGACGATCACATACTCCACGCCCACCGACTTCAGGTACTCGGGCAGGATGTGCTCGGGAAACCCCGGCTGCTTCTGGTCCAGGTTCATCGCAATCAGCTTGAACCGGATCGGCGCGCGCTTCTGCAGCGCCATCAGGACCGCCAGCATCGTGTAGGAGTCCTTGCCGCCACTCATGCAGACCAGCACGGTGTCGCCGTCCTCGATCATGCCGAAGTCGCCAATGGCCTTGCCGGTCAGCGATTGCAGGCGGGTTTCGAGGCGATAGAAGTTAGCGGAGTGGCTCATAAGACATATCTGATGCGAGGCGCGGACCCGGATTCGGTCCGCCGGACGGGCCGGTATTCTACTTGACGTGGAAAACTTCGACGCCCACCGAATCGCAGTCGGGATAGACATCGGGTTTCTCGGTGGACACGCGCACCGCACGCACCTTCGGATGCTTCAGCATGGCGCGCGCCACGTCGTCGCAGAGCGTTTCCTGCAGGTGGATGTGGCCCTGGGCCATCCGCGCGGCCACGGTGCTGCGCATGAAGTCGTAGTCCACCACTTCCTCCAGCCTGTCGGCCTGCGGGGTACTCTGGGCCAGCGACACAAACAGGTCGATGTTCACCAGCACGCGCTGTTCGCCCTTCTTCTCGAACTCGTGCACGCCGATGTTGATCTGCACTTCGTAGTTGCGCAGGAACATGCGGCGGCAGTCTTGCAGGCTGGGATGGGAGAGGGCGGCAAAGGTCATGGCGGGCGCTTCGGCAGGAACAGCGGTAAATCGGAAAACGTCTAAAAAAGACCGGTCATTCGGTCAGGAACATCACATCGCGGGTCAGCGGCATCAGGTGCTGGCCGCCATCGACGTACAACGTGGTGCCGGTCACGGCGCGGGCGCCGGCCAGGTAGGCCACGGCCTGGGCGATGTCCTCCGGCGTGGACGACTTGCCCAGCGGCGTCATGCCGTGCGCGCGCACAAAGCCGGGGTCGGTCTGGTCGCCGGAGACCAGCGTGATGCCGGGCGCCACGCCCACCACGCGCAGCCGCGGCGCCAGCGCCTGGGCCAGTTGCACCGTGGCGGTCTGCAGCGCGGCCTTGGACAGCGTGTACGACAGGAAGTCCGGATTCAGGTTGTTCAGCTTCTGGTCCAGCAGGTTGATCACCACGCCACGCTGCTCGGTCTGGTTGCCGTCGGCGCCAAGCGCCTTGTGCATCTCACGCGCCAGCAGCAGCGGCGCCGCCACATTGGTCCGCATATGGGTATCGAGCGATCCGTACGAGAAGCTGGTGGCCACGTCATACTGGAACAGCGAGGCGTTGTTGACCAGGCACGCGGGCACGCCCAGCGCCTGGGCGCAGGCGGCCACCAGCTTGCTGGCGGCGGCTTCGTCGGACAGGTCGGCCTGGAGCACGGCGGCGCGGCGGCCCAGCCCTCGGATCTGCGTGGCCAGCGCCTCGGCGTCGTCGCGCGAGCGGTTGCAATGAATGGCCACGTCCCAGCCCTGCGCCGCCAGCTCCAGCGCAATGGCACGGCCCAGGCGGCGGGCCCCGCCGGTCACGAGTGCGACGCCACGGGTGGCGGCCGCGGAGGTGGCCGGATGGGCGCCAGCGGCGCCGGGAGTCAGAGAGTCTGGCATTGCTACAATTCGCGGTATGCAGAAAGTCGCTAGTCTACCCCTTCCCTCCGCCGATGCGCTGGACGCCTCTGCGGCCCTTTCCACCTGTATCGGCGACGCGATCGACGCCGCCGGCGGCTGGATCGGCTTCGACCGCTACATGGCGCTGGCGCTCTATGCGCCGCGGCTGGGCTATTACAGCGGCGGCGCCGCCAAGTTCGGCCGCGACGTGCGCGACGGCAGCGATTTCATCACCGCCCCGGAACTGACCCCGTTCTTCGCGCGCACGCTGGCAAGGCAATTCGCACCGCTGATGGGGATGGACCTGCCGCGCGTGATGGAATTCGGTGCCGGCACGGGCCGGCTGGCGGCGGACCTGCTGCTGGCGCTGGACGACGAGGGTGCGCTGCCCGACACCTACCAGATCGTCGAACTGTCCGGCGAACTGCGCCAGCGCCAGCAGGAAACGCTGGCGGCGCGCGCGCCGCACCTGGCCGATCGCGTGCAATGGCTGGATGAACTGCCCGTGAGCTTCGAGGGGGTGATCGTCGGCAACGAGGTGCTCGACGCCATGCCGGTGCGGCTGTTCGCCCGCCATGGCGGGCGCTGGCACGAGCGCGGCGTGGCGCACAGGATCGTCGGCAGCGCCGGCCCGCACGCGTTCACATTCGAGGACCGCACGTTGCCGGACGCCGCCGTGCCCGAGGCGGTACGGGCCATGCCGGGCGACCACGACGTCGTGACCGAGACCCATGCCGAAGCCGAGGGCTTTGCGCGCGCCGTGGGCGCCATGCTCACGCGCGGCGCCGCGTTCTTCATCGACTATGGCTTTCCGGCGGCCGAGTACTACCACCCGCAGCGCGCGGGCGGCACGCTAATGTGCCACTACCGCCATCATTCGCACGCCGATCCGTTCCTGTATCCGGGGCTCCAGGACATCACCGCGCACGTGAACTTCAGCGGCATTGCCCATGCGGCCGTGGATGCGGGGCTCGCCGTGGCCGGCTTCGCCTCGCAGGCGCGCTTCCTGATGAACACGGGCATCACCGAGCTGCTGATGGAACTGGACCCGTCCGACGCGGGTGCGTTCCTGCCGCAGGCCAACGCGGTGCAGAAGCTGCTGTCGGAGGCCGAGATGGGCGAGCTGTTCAAGGTCATCGCGTTCACGCACGACCTCGACGCCGCGCTGCCGCTGGCCGGCTTCGCGCGCGGCGACCGCAGCCACGCACTCTAAGCACCCATACCAAGGAGCCGGCCGCCATGCTACGGTGGACCTTCACCATCTTTCTCTGTGTGATCGTGCTGTCGGCGTCGCTGCCGTGGCTCCAGAAGGTCGGGCTCGGGCGCCTGCCGGGCGATGTTCGCTTCCGGCTGTTCGGGCGCGACTACGTGCTGCCGTTCGCGTCGACGATCCTGATTTCGCTGGTGGCGCTGGGGATTGGGAAGCTGATCTGAGGTTGGTGGCCGGTCCTCCAGGCGCCTGCCCTCTTCAGAACTCCAGCCCAATCTGAGCGGCGATGTTGGGCGACCGGGTACGGAAGAACTCGGGCTTCCTGACCGGCATGCCCAGCGTGATTTCGTATGTCAGCGCGGCGTACCGGGTCATGGCCCAGCGCCCCCGCGCGCCGATTACGGCGCCCATCAGCGTCTGTCCCACCAGGAATTCGGCAGACGGGCCGCTGACGTGTCCCATGTCGAAGCCGGCAAAGACTTCCTGCCCGGTATTGCCGAGTTGCCAGGCCAGATCGTTACGCATCGTCACGCCGTTTTCGGCGGCGAGCGTCAGTTGCTCATCGAATCCGCGCACCGAATAGCGGTTGCCGATGGTGAAGTAATCGGACGGCAGGATACGGGTGCGGGCGTACTGCATGCGCACACTGCCCTGGTAGCGCAAGCGCTGGCCGGCGAGCTGGAACGGCACCATCAGGCCCGCATTGGCCAACGCAATCTCCGACTTGCCATCCCACGCGGGATCACCCAGGACAAACCCGGGCGCCTTCGAGCTGCCCGGAATCGACGCTCGCCAGGTTGCGCCGACATCGAACACGCTGGTGCCGAAGTACTGCCGATGCGAGGCGCCAACTTCATAGCCCACGAAGTCCCGGTGCTGCACGGCAATGTCTATCCCATCCAGCGTGGACCTTGCGGTCTTGCGAAACACCTTGCCGTACAGGCTCGTCTTGCCCGATGCATTGCGGAAGGGCACGTAGCCGAGTCCCGCCTCGATCTGCGTGCTGCGCCCGCCATAGACGATATCTCCCTCGAACCCTGCCACGGTCTGGTGATATTTGGACTGGTTCGCATTGAAGAAGGCGTTCCAGTAGCCGAAGGGGATGCTGTAGTTAATGGCCGACGAGCGCGTGCCTGCCGCATCGTTGCCGACATTGGCGTTGGTGTTGCCGGAGACAGTCAGGCTGTCATAGAGGAAGAGCGGCGAGTCCACCGTAAGCGTGCCGCCCATCTGGTATTTGCCCGTGTTCTCCAGGCCGGCATTGTCGGCAGTGATGAGCGCATGCCAGCGCTTGCCGGTACCGGGCTTGATGACCAGTTCGGTGTCGCCGGGGTGTTCGCCGGGTACGAGGTCGATAGTGGCGTCGGCCTGGCCTTGCAGGCGACGAATGTTCTCCATGCCCTGGTCCAGGTCGCGCTGGTTCACCAGCCCCCCGGGACCGGTGGGCAATGCGGTACGCCACCAGCCGGGTGTGCCGTCAGCCTTGACACCGGTGATGTGTCCGGCCACCACGCGCAGGCGCAGCTCGCCACTGGCGAGGTTCTGCTCGGGAATCAGTACGCGCGTGGTCGTGTAGCCCTGGGCGACCAGACGCGCGGAGAAGTAGTCCTGAATGGCCTGAAGACCTTTGGCGCCAACGCACTGGGTAGGGAGAATGCCTGCTTCGGCTTGCAGCCATTCGACATCTTCTGCGCCCTCCCAGTGCACGGTCTTGATCGGGAAGCAGGGGGACTCGGCGGGCAGGAGCAACGGACCGGCGACAGCGGGTTCGACGGGGCCTGCCGTGAGCACATCGGGACGGGCCTGGGCGCGCTCACGCACCGCTTCCTGCTGCTGTTCCTGATGGCGCTCGATGGCAGCGTTCGGGGTGACCGCCGGGAAGAACGGCAGGGCCTGGGCGACGGCCAGTGAAGGCAACGACAGGGTGAACGCGATAAAAAGGGAGACACCGCGCGCCTTACGCCGCGCGTAGGTAATGGATAACAACATTGGATCGCGCCTACGCCATATGTATGCAGTCCGGACGAACTTCATTTACGATGAAGATGCGCCCGAATCAATCTCGCATTTCGGTGCTTTCTCGACCTTTGGCCGAATATCACTGCCTTCAGCATCGATTTGACGCACGGAGACCCAGCATTGATTCCGCTCAGTCCACATGAAAACGTCGTAGTCTTTGCCATTCTCGGGAATGAAGGAAACCGGCGGCGGCGCACACTGCCAGTGCTGCGAGGCTTCTGACATCGTGATCGTAATTGGCTCCGTTGCCTTCACGATGTATTCCTTGATAGCAGCCTTGAACTGCAAGCCTTCGAAGCGCATCCATGGCCGTGGACTCGAAGGCATGCCGATGGTCCTGCTGTTTGATGAATACTTCCAGGATTCGAGAAAACCACCGCTTACATTGATGCTCTTATCATCCTGCTCATACCACCCTTTGTGGCATGACTGACCAGCACGAAATGAAGTTGGTCCATTCACAAAGAATCTGACGCGCGCCTCGGTTTTCGGGTCATATTTGACAACGTCCTCTGTCAGATATCGCGTTGGCTGAGGCATGAGAGAGCAAGCCGACAAGAAAAATGCCGCGCCGCTAGCAATTATTGAATTTTTAACGAGACTCATTTTAATTACGCTGATTTTGAAAACTGCACGCTCACTCTTCTTCCCAAGGCCCTTTTTTGGGCGGTGGCTCAGGCTCGCCGCGCTCTTCCCGGCCAAGAGCCCTAATTTCTTTGACGAGCTGATAAGTGATGCTCGCCAAAATCGTCAAGATTACCGGCATGCCAGATAGAACTGGCTTCCAACCAGCGCCATAGGTAAATGAAAATAGAAGTATCGCGCCCGGCAAGCCAAGAAGCGCTAGATAGGCAACAGCAGCCCGCTTCAAAATAGTCCTTTTCTTGGCTTTGAAATTTATTTCATTCGTTTGTTTTTCCATGGCTTTCTATGGCCGCTTGTGCCGGACCCGACATTACTTGAATTAGTTGGTTCATAACTGTCCCAGCGGGGCCTGGCATCGAGTGGTTAATGATTGATCCAAATGTGGAACCTGTAGTGGCCACCCCTCCGGCCAAGCCGGGATTCTGACTGGCGCTAAAAATCGAGGATGCGCCATATGCAACAGTCCCAGCTAGGCCCGCGTTGTAAGCACCCGATACCGCTTTGGCTCCGAGGCTTGGCCCAAACTGGGTCATCGGCAAACCAAGTGGAGTAAACGCGGCTGTGACACCTCCAACGCCAAAGGATTTGCCGAAGCTGGGTTTGTCTTTGCTCAGCCCAGATGTAAAGCCAATCGTATCGCCGGCATAGTCATAGGCGGTGCCGAGTGCCCATGCTGACGCAATTACCGGTGCAACGGTCCCAAGGGCGACAAGCGCAAGGCCACCCGCAGCTGCCATCCCTAGCTCTGGATTGGCGCTATTGGCGGGCAGCGATGCCTGCTCCGGTGTCAAGACAAGACCCATCTTGCCCGGATTGGCGCGCTCTGCTGGCGTTGCCTCGAACAGGTGCCCTGTTGCATTGGCTGACATATATCCCCGAGCTATGACGTCGCCCCCGGGACCTTTGCTCGCCAAATCGTCGACAACTCGGTAGCCATTTGCCAACAGCATCTTCTGCGCTTCGTCTACGCCAATCGCTTTGCCAGTTTCTCGTTCATAGTATTTAGCGAAGTCAGCGGCGTTGTCTTTCGCCCATTTCCGCTCCGTATCATTCAACTGGCGGTTGTAGCGATCTACGTTAGCCGCCGTTGCTGCGCCAGAACCTCCACCTACTACAGCGCCGATGCCGCCCGCAGCGATATTCGCGGCGAGATTACCCAGCGTTTCGTTTAGCGCCGCATTGCCGGTATCGACGCCCCCCGCCACGGCCTTGCCCAGCTCGCTCAGCTTGCCCCCGGCAAGCGAAGCCGCGCCCGCACTCGCTGCCCCAGCCAGCGCGCTACCACCGCCGAGGCCAGCGACAAGCGCACCGCCTGCCGTATGAAGTGCTGCGCGATAGGCACCGCCTTCCTTCCAGCCATCGATATCCGATTGCGCCGCGGCCATGGCTGCCTGGTTCTCGCCGCTAGGGTCTTGCTGATAGGCATTCGAAGCGTCCTTGTATCGGTCCTGCGCGTCTTTCTGCTTGGCATTTGCCACGTCACCCACCGTCTTCGCCACAGCCTCCCCTGCCGCCTGCGCGGCGGCCATCATGTCGGCCTGCTTGTTGAGGAGGTTTTCCAGGTCGGGGTTCTTGCCCACGGTACTGTTGCTGCCCGCCGTGTCGCGATTGAGGTCCGCCAGGTCCTGCTTCTGGTTGGCCTGGTCCTTGATCGTGATCGTGCCTTCGGCCACAGCACTATTCGCCACGCCGTCCTGGCTGCCGCTCTCATGCTGCGGGATCATCGGGCTGATGCCGCCCGTGTTCTTGCCCGAGGTCTGCCCGCTGTTGCTCTGGCCTACCGGACTGCCAAACGCGCCGCCCGCAGATAGTCCCATCGAGGTGGCGCTGTAGTCCGAGTGGTTCCTGATATCGCTGAAGGTCAACGTGCCGGTGTCCAGGCTGTTCTTGTCCTTGCCGGCAACGCTGGCAATCACCGCCCCCTTCAGATCTGTGTTGCCCTTGACTGTGATGTCGAAGCCACCTTCGCCAGCGTAGATGCCCGACTGCTCGCTCACATTGGCATAGCTGCCGCTGGCCTTGCCCTTGCTCACCGACACGCTGGCCGAGCCGCCGCCCTGGCTGATGCTGAAGCCCCCGCCCATGCTCTGCTGCTTCGCGCGCATCTCTTCGGTGTCCTGCCGGCTGGCGATGTTCAGGTTTCCGCCCACGTCACCCACTACCTTGCCACCGCTGACTGCGGCGCCCAGGATGTTGGTGTCATTGCCTGACACGAAGGTGACCGATTCCTTCCCGGTCACGTGGCTGTTGGCCTGCGTAGTGCCCTGGCTGTCCGAATTGCCCTTGGCCTTGGAGCCCGAGGCGGATACGCCGAAACCCTGCGCGCCATATGACACGCCAACGCTGGCGCTGCTCGACTTGTTCGTGCTGTGGCTCTCGTCGGTATCGGTGGCCGAGACAATGTTGATGTCGTTCCTGGCCCCGAGCGCCACCTTGTTGGCGTCGATGCTCGACCCAGCGATATTCAGGTCACCCCTGGTCTGGTTGCCATTGGCATCCACCCCGGTGGCGACAAAGGCAATCATGCCGCCCGCCGATACGTTGGACCCGTTGTGGCGGGTGCCGTCCTGCGTAAGGGTCTGCTTGCTCTGGCTGGTGCCGAACGAGAGCGTGACGGCGGCCCCAGCCAGCGGGTCCCCCCCGGCTTGCGCCAGCGCCGCACCCGTATCGGCCACATCCCGTGCCGCCGCGATGCCCCACAGCGCGGAGGCCCGTCCGTCCTGGCTCTTGCTGGCTGAACTGACCTTGTTGCCCGCGTTGATCGCCGCACCGATGGCGCCGCCCGATACCCCCAGCGTAAAGCCGCTCTGCCTGACCTCGTGGGTCTCGTCGTGATGCTGCCGGTTCTGCGCGGCCTCGATGGTCACGTCCGCCCCGACACCTGTGACATCCCGCCGCGCGATCAGGTCGCTGCCGGTGACCTTGAGCGTGCTGCCCGCATTCATGTGCACGCTGCCGTCGGTGGAACCCACCAGGCTGCCGGCCTGCCGTGTACCGTTGTCGTTGACAGTGTCCTTCTGCTCGCGCTTGCCGTACGAAAGCCCCGAGCCGGTCGCACCAAAGCCGCTCTTCTTCTCCTCCTTGTAGGAATAGGAGGACGAGGCGGTTTCGGCCGTGCCAATGGTCAAATCGCGCCCCGCCCCCAGGCTCACGTCCTGCGTGGCGGCCACGGTGCTGCCGGCGATGCCGAGATCCCGGCCCGCCGCCATGTCCACCGTGTTGCCGGAGAACGTGCTTCCCAATGCCTCGGTACGGCTGTTGGCCTCGATGGTGTGGGTAGCCTTCGTCGACAGGAAGCCCTTCTCCCGGTACGCGTGCTCGTCGCGCGCCGAGGTGGCAGCCTGGCCGGCATTGACATTGATGTCCCGGCGGGCGCCGACACCCAGGACACCATCGGCACTGACATAGGCGGCAGTGGCATTGACATCGCGCCCTGCAACCAGGGCGATGTCCTTGCCACTCGTCATCTGCGTGCCGATGTCCGCGCTGCGCGACACCTCGGCGTTGTTCTTCGCGTCCTTGTAGGTGCGCTCGGATTCACTCACCTCAACGGCGCCAAGGTTGATGTCTCGTCCGGCGGCCACGCCAAGGTCTCCGGAGACGGCGATACTGGCCGCCTGGGTGTTGATGTCGCGCCCGGCGGCCAGCACGGCGTTGTCCGCCTCGATGCTGGACACCCCTGCGATCACGGTCCGGCTGCCGGCCACATTGCCGCCGCCGCCCGCCCCGGAGGCGGTAGTGGTGGTCAGGTTGATATCGCGGCCTGCCGTTGCCGCCAGCTGTCCCGCGGTGATTCGCCCGGCAAGGTTGTCAATGTCCTGCTTCGCGTTCAGGGCCATCGCGCCGGCCGACAGCGTGCCGCTGTTGTGGATACTGGCCGCATCCATCAGCATCACCTCGCGGCTGGCGATAGTGCCGGTATTGCGGACATCCCCATCGGTCCGGATGTTGGTGTTGCGTGCCGCGATCAGGGTGCCGTCACCCTTGAGATCGCCCTCGCGCATCTTCACGTAGACCTGCGGCACCAGCACGCGCTGGGTGGATCCGTCCGGCAGCGTCACGGTCTTCTCCACCAGCCACACGATGTCGGCGGTGAGGGCGCGCATCTGGTCCGCCGTCAGCGCCGTGCCCACACTCAGGTGAAACGCCTTGCCGAACGCGATGCCCGACTGCATCAGCGCCTTGTACTGGTCCTCATTGCTGGTGTAGTCACCCACGAAACGCTGCCCTGTACCGAGCATGACCGCCTCGGCCACCAGGCGCGCCTCGTAGAAGCCGTCACCCAGGCGCTTGAGCACGTTGGTCGGCTCCTGGCCCAGCTGGGTCAGCATGAAGTCGCTGGACAGCCACTGGCGCTGGTTGGTGAAGCGCAGGTCGGTCTCGATCAGGTAGCGCGCTCCGGGCTCGCCATGCACCGTGAAAAGCGCATTGTCTGGCATCGCCAGCGATGGCGAGACCGTGCGGATGACCTCGGGCCCCAGGCGCCCGCCTGCCGTGGCTCCGCCCGTGTCGAGCGGGATCTGCATCATGGTTGGCGCCGTGGCGATCGGACCGGTGCCCGTCTTGCCGGCCACTGTCGTCCCGGAGCCTCCCACCACCTGGTGTTGAAGCGCCTCGCCTTGCGCAATCCTGGTTGGCACCTCCAGGTGCACCGCCGGCACGCTCAACGCGTCGTAGCAGCGCTTGCGCCCGCAGGCACGGGTGTATTGGCTGCTGCCGGTGGTGTCCTCGATGCGGACGGCATCGTGAGCGATGTTGTTCACGCCCGTGACACCCTGGCCGGAGGCGTCGAGCGTGCCGCCGACGAGGATCTGGCTCTTGTCGTTGTTGACCGCGCCGGCAAAGGTGGCGTTACCCCCCACCAGGATGCGCGCCGGGTCGGTGGTCTTGACCACCTCGTTTTGCACGCGCGTCTCGCGCCGCTCGATGGTCCAGGAGGCCACCAGTCGGCTCTGATAGTCACGGTTGAACGCCCGGATCTTGTCGTTCAGGGCCTCGTACAGGGGCAGGTTGGCTTGCTGGGCGGCGTCGTAGGCAGCCAGGGCAGCCTGATACGCCGCCTGGCACGCCGACGGCGCACCTTCCCCGCAAGGCACGGGCACCGGCGGCACGGGGCTGGGCCGCGCCACGCCGAACTTGTCCCAGATGACGTCGGTTTCCTTATAGACGAAGCCACCTCCTACCACGTTGCCCTCCATGTCGGTCACAGGGGGCACCATGGCCGGGCCCACCGGCCAGTTGCCGCCGGCATAGCGCTTGTCGGTCTGTCCAGGCGTGCCGTCCGGCTGCCTCGCCCAATCGAACGGTGGTCCAAACTCGCTGAACGGATACTGCGCGGACGGCAGCAGCAACCGTTTGTAGTCATCGTTGCCCAGATAGGCCAGGTCATCGCCATGGCTGGCGATATGGCCAAAGATGGCGCCCGATGCCGTGGGCAGGACGAGCATGACCGTGGCCGGGTCGATCTTGTCCGCGCTGCCATCCAGCCGGTAGTAGAACTCGCTCACGACGCCCGTGTCGGTCAGTTCGGTGCTGAAGTGGTCATTGCGGTTGATGACCGAGGCGGCGTTGAGATGGGCGTCGCGCGCCACGTCGATGGTCGCCGAGGCATTAATGAGCGTATTGGCCTGGCCGGCCGCTTTGCCATTGATATCCAGCGCGCCGCCCACACTCAGGTTCTGCGACGAGAGAATCAGGCTGTGCTCGCGATTGACGATTTCGGGTGCGCCGAGGTCCACGTCGCCGCTGCGCGACGCAATCACGGCGCCCTGACCGGTGGTCGCATTGACATCGTTGACGATCTGCTGGCCCGCGCCAATGGCCACCGAGTCGCCATAGATCCGGTCCACGTTGCTCACCGTGGTGCCCGCATGCACCTGGACGGCGCCGCCGTCGATGAGGCCATTGTTACGTAACGCCTGGTCGGCACGCACGGTGTTCGAGACCTGGCCGTACAGCTCGCCCGAATTGGTGACGTTGCGCCCATGCAGAACCAGTGCGTCGCCAGCGGCCATCTTGCCGCTGTTGGTCGCATCTCCGCTGGTATCGAACGTGAGCTTGCCCCCGGCGATCACGGCCCCGGTGTTGTCGAAGTCGCTGGTCAGCGTGGCCTGGATATTGCCCTGCGATTGAATGGTTCCATCGCCGGAGAGCGTGTCGCCTGCAATGCCGATCGCGGTATTGGCAGCCAGCAGGCCCTCCGTGTTCGTGGTGGCGCCAACATTGAGCCGCGCAGTGCCACGGGAGGTGGCTTCGCCCTGTGTGTTGTCGAGCGTCGCGGCGTCGGCGATCAGCGATGCGTCGGCCCGCAGCGCGCCCTGGATGTTGTCGATGGCGTTGGCCACGAGCTTGACGCTGCCGCCTTCCATGCCCGTCGGGGCGGCGTCGGTGCCGGACAACGTGTCGCGGTTGATCAGGGTGCCGGCCTGCGTGTCCAGCATGCCGCCGGCGTGCGTGAAGCCCGCGCTGTTATCGAAGGTGCCGGCAACGCGGAAGATTGCGTCGCTGTTCGACGCAAGCTGGCCACGCTGGTTGCCGAGGCTATCGCCGACCATGGCAAGCGGGCCGCCAGCCACCACCTTGCCGTCGGTGTTGTCCAGCGCGGTGCCAGTGACAGCCACCGCCTGTTGCCCCGACACCGTACCCGCCAAGTTGTGGAAGGCGCCGGTGCTGAGTGTCATCGTGCCATTGGCAACGGTGAGACCGCCCTGGCTGTTGTCGTAAGCCTGGCCGTGCGTGTCGGCCACCAGCAGGCCGGTGGACTGCACCACGCCGGCCCGGTTGTCGAAGGCGCCGGTGTCGGTCCGGATGTTCGCTGCCGCGATCATTCCCGAGGTGTTCGCCAGCGCATGGCCGGCGGTGTCGGCCGTCAGCATCTGGCCGGCCGACAGTTGGCCGTGATCGTTGAAGATGGGCCCGCCCGTCAGCGCCATGTCGGTGGCGGCAAGCGCCTTGCCGCGGGTGTTGTCCAGCGCGCCGGTCACAAGCAGATGGTTTTGCGCGGAGCCGATGGTGCCACCCCGATTGTTGACCTGACTGGCGGCGAGGCTGGTCAGCCCATTGCCGGCCATCGTGCCACCCTGGTTCTCGATCATGGCGGACGCCTGCACGGTCAGCGCGCCGCCGCTGGTGACGGCGCCGTCCTGGTTCAGCACGTCCGTGCCGTTGATATTGCCCCCGTTGACGCCAGCCACGATGGCGCCGCCCCGGTTGTCCACTGTGCCGCCCGCGTTGACCTGCGCGGCATTGCCTTCCAGCCGCGCGTGCCGATGGGTGATGTCGCCCGAGGCCGACAGGCTGGCAGTGTCGTGCGCGACAATATTGCCGTTGCTCAGGTCCAGCGTCGGGGCCGACAGGTTGGCGTCCGCGCCGGCCACGATGGTGCCGTTGGACTGGATGGACGTCCGTGCCGAAAGGTTCGCCGTGCCCGCACCGGTCACGCTGGCATTGGCGTCGACGCCCGCACCCATGCTACCGCTGTTGAGGATGCGATCACCCTGGGCGAGCAGGTCGGTGCCGGCAGCAAGCGTGCCGCTGTTGGTCAACCGGCCCGGCGTGGTGGCGGCGAAGGCGCCATGGGTGGTGATCGTGCCCGCGTTGTCGATGTTGACCCCGGCCACGGTGGCGCTGCCCTCCGCTTGCAGTCGCCCGCCCGGCAGCACGCGCACATCGCCGTTGTTCTCCACCACGATGTCGCCCGCACGAGCCGTGATGCCGCCACCGAGGTTGAAGCCCACGCCTCTTTCGGTGCCCACCAGACGCACCGCGTTGGCAAACATCGAGCCCAGTGCGGACGCATCCAGCGCGAACTGCGGTGCGGCGCCCGTGCCCGCCTGCGCGGTGGCATTCAGGCTCTCATAGTTGACCTGGTTGGCCCCGGCAATCGCATTGAGGTGCTTCGCCCACAGATCGGCATTGATGCTGATGGACCGCGCCAGCAGATCGACCTGCGCGTGCGGACTGGACAAACCCAGCGCATCGATGCGGATATTGCCGTCGCGCACATCGAAGCCGTTCAGGCTGCCGTCGGCGCCAAACACCGGACGTCCGGTCGAGAGGGTAAAGCGGTCGGCATTGATCACGCCGCAGCCGGAGCAGTACACCCCTGCCGGATTGACCAGGATCAGGTTGGCGCGGTTGCCGGCGATTTCCTGCTGCCCCAACAGTTGCGACGGGTTCGGCTGGGTGACCTGCAGCACGACGTTGCCGGCGTGCTGGTTGCCCAGCATCATGTTTCCCTGCACCCAACCCGCAATCTGCGTCCGGCTGTTCGCCCCGCTGTTGTTCACCACCACGCCGGACGGGCCGACGTTGTACTGGGTGAAGTTGTTCACGCTGGTGCCGCCGTTGCGATTCGGCGGGGCAATGTTCACCACCGGGACGCCGTTGGCCGCCACGCCCACCGCCGGGCGCTGCCCCGGTGCATTCCTGTCCACCTGAATCGGTAGCGTTTGCGCGTGCGCCGACTGGCCCGGCAGCACCGGCAAGCCCACCATCGATGCCGCCAGCACGGTGAGCCACAACACCGGCACGAATGCCGTGCCCTGCCCACGGCGTTCGGTATTGCCTTGAGGGCCCTTGCCGTGCCCCGTCGCACTTTCCTGTACTGCGACCAACATGCCGCGTGCGGCATTGAAAACCAATCGATAGCGTTTCTTGTTCATTTCGTTCTGCGGAGCTGATACGCGTGCGAGCGAATCTGAACCGCAGGCACGAGGCCCGACGAACGATATCGATCAGCATCCTGTGGCGGAATGAGACGATTCTGAAAATTGGGGTGGAGACTTCGATATTAATTAATATTAATTCAGAATTAGAATATTTTAACTTCTAGATAATTCTGATTGCGCCTCAGTCGGCGCTCATCCCCAGCTGTTCCGCCACCGCCGCGATCCGCGCCTTGTGGACGCGTTCCTTGATCAGTTCGGGCCGATCCGCGCATGTCTTGGCAATCGCCCCGGCATCCACCGACGCCGCCGCCTCGCGCGCCGCCAGCAGCCGCGCGGCCTGCGGATAGTCGCGATCCTCGAACCCGAGCCGCCCGCGCGCGTCGGCCTGGCACGCCTGCAACGCCTCCGCAAAGCGCCCCGGCTTGCGCAGCGCGTCGCAACGCTCCACCAGCCGCGTCAGCGCGGCCGCGCCAAATTCCATCGCGCGGTGGATGTTGCCGTGCTCGCGCGCCACCAGCACCGCCAGATCGCGGCAGTCGTTGGGCACGCGCAGCCGCTCGCACACCGCCTCCAGCAGCTTCACGCTGCGCTGTTCATGGCCGATGTGGCGCGGCAGGACGTCCGCCGGGGTGGTGCCCTTGCCCAGGTCGTGGACCAGCGCCGCAAACCGTATCGGCAATGACGCGCCAGTCTCGGCGGCATGGTCGATGACCATCATCACATGCACGCCCGTGTCCACCTCGGGGTGGTAATCGGCGCGCTGCGGCACCCCCCAGAGCCGGTCCAGCTCGGGCAGCAGCCGCGCCAGCGCGCCGCATTCGCGCAGCACGGCGAACATCCGCGACGGCCGCGCCTCCATCAGCCCGCGCGCCAGTTCCTGCCAGACCCGTTCCGGCACCAGCGCGTCCACCTCGCCCGCCGCCACCATCGCGCGCATCAGGGCCACGGTCTCGGGTGCCACGGTGAAGTCATGGAAGCGCGCCGCGAAACGCGCCGCGCGCAGGATCCGCACCGGGTCTTCGGCAAACGCGCCGGAGACGTGGCGGAACTGCCGCGCGGCCAGGTCGCGCCGGCCGCCGTACGGGTCGATGACCGGCCCCACGAGGTGGCCGGTGGCGTCCACGGCCCGCGCCATCGCGTTGATGGTCAGGTCGCGCCGCACAAGGTCTTCCTCGAGCGTCACGTCGGGTTCGCAGTAGAACGCGAACCCCTTGTAGCCCATGGCGGTCTTGCGCTCGGTGCGCGCCAGCGCGTATTCCTCTTTCGTGCGCGGATGCAGGAAGACCGGGAAGTCCTTGCCCACCGGCTTGTAGCCGGCGGCCTCCATCTGGGCCGGCGTGGCGCCCACGACCACGTAGTCGCGGTCCTGGCTCGGCGTGCCCAGCAACTGGTCGCGGATGGCTCCCCCGACGGCGTACACCTGCATGGAATTCCTAGTGATGAAGGATGATGGCATCCGCACGGTCCGGCTGCGTGCGGTACGGTTCGTCGTCGGCCAGGAAGTCGCGCTCCTCGCGCGCGGCGGCGATCCATTCCTGCATGGCAGGCAGCGCCAGCATGAAATCGGCGTACGCCTTGGCGGCATCGGGCAGGTGAATGCCATACGTGGCAAAGCGCGAGACCACGGGCGCATAGAACGCGTCGGCCACAGAGAACCTGCCGAACAGGAACGGGCCGTCGGCGCCGTAGCGCGCGCGCAGGTCGGTCCAGATGGCGGCAATGCGATCCACCTCGCGCTGCACCGCCACGCTCCAGCCGCAGCCGGGCAGCACCGCGGTCACGTTCATCGGCAGCTGGCTGCGCACGTTGCCGAAGCCCGAATGCATCTCGGCGCAGACCGAGCGCGCCAGCGCCCGCGCGGCCGGATCGGCCGGCCACAGCGCCTTCTCAGGAAAGCGCTCGGCCACGTATTCGGAGATCGACAGCGAATCCCACACGGACACGGCCCCGTCCACGAGCACCGGCACCTTGCCGGCCGACGCGTACTGGGCAACCTGCGCCGCGAACCCGGGCGTGGACAGGCGCACGGGGATCTCCTCGAATGCAATGCCCGCGTGGCGCATCAGCAGCCACGGGCGCAGCGACCAGGAAGAATAGTTCTTGTTGCCGATGACAAGCTTCATCGCGAATCCTTGGGGGGCGGGAGATCGGAAAAGGCACGCGGCGCGCGCCAGAACCTCCGATTCTATCCAGCCCGCCGCGCGCGCTCCAAATGAATTGCGCTCGCAAGGCTGTGAGCGAAAGTCACATCGGCGCGCCGGCCGGCATCAGCGATGCACGCTCCCGCGCATGGTCGTCATGGCCTTTTCGTGGTTGCGGCCGGCCAGCGCGTCGGTCATCACCGACTCCAGGCTGGTCGGCTGCACGCCCAGTTCGCTCGCCATGGGCTGGTGCAGCACGTTGTCGAGCCGCATCGAATCGAGGTTGTCGCGCGACATGACCGGTCCGCCCGGCATGTGCTCGAGCACCGCCGCCTGCACGCGCGCCAGGGCGTCGGGCAGCGCGATCACCGGGCGCGGATGGCCCGAGGCGCGGCCCGCAAAGCGCACCAGCTCCTCCAGCGTGTAGACCTGCGGCCCACCCAGTTCGTAGACCCGGCCAATGGTGGCCGGATTGACCATGGCCGTGACGAACGCCTCCACCACATCCATCACGAACACCGGCTGGAAGCGGGCCTGCGCACAGGCCAGCGGCACCACGGGCGCCATCCGCTGCATCTCGGCGAACAGGTTCAGGAAGTGGTCGTCCGGGCCGAATACGACCGATGGCCGCATGATGGTCCAGTCGAGCCCGCTCTCGCGCACGACGCGCTCGCCCTCGCCCTTGCTGCGCAGGTACATCGACGGGCCCTGCGGATCGGCGCCCAGCGCGCTCATGTGGATCAGCCTGCGAACGCCGGTGCGCTGGCACGACGCCACGATCTGGCGCGGCAGGTCCACGTGCGCGGCGGCAAACTGCGGGCCGAACGGGTCGCCACGGTCGCCGTGCAGCACGCCGACCAGATTGACCACGATGCCGTCCACGCCCAGCGGACCAATCGCATCGTCAAGCGCGGCATTGTCGTCCAGGCCCAGTTCGCATACCTCCACGCGCGGCAGCAGCAGCAGATGCTGCGCGTGTTCGATATTGCGCGTGCCGGCCAGGATGCGCTCTGGCGCGATGGGACTGTCGGGATTGGTGGCCGGGTTGCGCGGCACGCCGGAGGCGGAGGCCGCGCCGGCCAGGCGGGAGATAAGATGGCTGCCGATGAACCCGGCGCCACCGATAACGAGGACATTGCTGGTCAGCATGGTGGGCTCCGTGACGGTCACGATACGCAGGCATATCAGGATGCGCGCCCCGGGTCACGGCGCCCCCACTTACCGCCCCGGCATCAGGGCAGGCTGGTGGTCGTGACCAGGGACGGCGCGACCGTCCCCAGGCGGTCTTTCAGGGACTGGGGCCGGCCACTCATCAATGCAGCATAGTACGTGGCGTTGGAAAGCACATTCTTGACATAAGTTCGCGTTTCGGTGAACGGAATGGTCTCTGCAAAGATCGCGCCCTCCACGGGGCGCGACAGGCTGCTGCGCCACGCCTTGGGGCGTCCCGGGCCGGCGTTGTAGCCCGCCGATGCCAGCGTCCACGAACTGTCCAGGTCGGTCAGCACCATGCTCATGTAGTTGGTACCGAGCAGGATGTTGGTGTTGGGATCGCCCATCATCGACGGCGAGAAGTCCGTCATGCCGATCTTGCGCGCCACGAATTTGGCCGTGGCCGGCATGACCTGCATCAGCCCATGCGCGCCCGCCGACGACCGCGCGTTCATGATGAAGCGCGATTCCTGACGGATCAGGCCGTAGGCCCACGCCATGTCCAGGCCCACTTCGTCGGTCGCGCGCTGCATGATGTCGCGATACGGCATGACAAAGCGCAGCGTGAAATCGTGCTCCGCCTTCGTGCGGTCGGCCGTGTTGACGGTGCGGTCCAGCAACTCGATCTTGCGCGCGTACTCGGCCACGGCCAGCAGCTCGCGGTCGCTCATGCCGCGCAACTCCCAGTTCCACTCGCGATTGCCTTCGAAGCGCAGGTTCAGGTCATAGAACTTCTGCGCGCGCACGAAGCCCGGCCGCGTGCGCATGGCCATCGCCTCGGCATCGGTCACCGTGGTACGCGGGGGCAGCGTGATGCGGTTGCCCAGCTCCTCGCTGGCCAACTGGCCGTAGAAGTTGAACTGGTCCGCGATGGTCTGGAACTGCGTCTGCGCATCGGTGGTGCGGCCATCGGCCTTCAGCGCGCGCGCGTACCAGTAGATCCACGCCGGGTCCTTGGCGCGCAGTTCGGGGCGCATCAGCTCCACGGCCTGGCGCACCTGCTTCCAGTCGCCCTGGCGCAGCGCGGCGCGCACGCGCCATTCCTGCGAATCGTCGGACAGCCACTGGTTGCCGCCCAGCGTCATCTGGTTGCGGTAGTAGCCGGCCGCCTCGGGCATCAGCTTCTTGGCGGCAAACTGGCCGATCACCCCCCAGCCCGCGCCCTGCTCGTCGCGCGACAGGCTGCCGCCCGTGGCGTTCAGGTACGCGGCGGCCTGCGCCGGATCGCTGCGCGCCATCTTGACCACGGTGGCCAGCGTGTCGCTGTCCGCGCGCACATCGGGCACCGTGGCGGCGATCTTGCCTGCCAGCGTGGTGAAATTCTGCTCCAGCGCCTGACGCGCCTGGAACGCCACATCGCTGCGCTGGATCTGCTGGCTCTGCGCCAGATAGCCGATCAGGTCCACGCAGCCCTCGCCGTAGTAGCGCGGGTCCGCCAGCACCGCGCGCGACTCCGCCGCCACGTTCTGGCCCTTGAGCGCGCGCGACAGCAGTGCGTAACACTCCACCTGGGTGTCGTCCTTCAGCACGAACTGCGGGTATTCGGCATCGAAATTCGTCCAATCCCGTTTTTTGCCCAGCACCAGCAGCCAGTCGTTGCGCATGCGGTCGGCAATCGCGTCGCCCTGGTAGCGCTTCAGGAACACGCGCACCTGTTCGTCGGGCGTGTCGGTGCGGGCCAGGCCAGTCGCGTCGAACAGTTGCGGCTTGATGCGGAAGTACTCCACATAGGACGGGATCGGGTAGTCCACGAGGGTCGCCGAGATGGCGGCGGCGCGGTCCACGTCGTTCTTGCGGGCGGCCTCGCGCAGCGCGACAAAGGCGTCGTCCGGATTGCTGGGGATGGTCAGCGCGGCCGGCTGCGGCACGGGCCGCTTCTGCGCGTACCCTGGCGTGGCCAGCAACGCACCTGCAAGCGCAAGCCAGGCGGCGCGGCGCGCACGGCGCAGATATACTCCCTTCGGCATTCTTGTTATCCCTCGTTGACCGCGCGCGGCGCCGGTGTTCCGGTCGCGCCACGCGCGTGTTGGTATTCGATCGTCATTCGATGACGCTGTGTTGGTCATTATTGCACGCCATGTTGCCCGATCAAGCTCCGGACAACGGGGCAGAGCCCCGTCAATTGTCCGCCGAAGACCGCCGCGCGCTCCGGCGCGGGTTGCTGGCGCTGCGCGCCGCGCTGCCCGGCCGCGCCATGGCCGATGTCCGCATCGCCGCCGCGCTCGGCCCGCTGCTGGAGCGGCTTGGCGTGCGTTGCGTGGGGTTCTACTGGCCGATCCAGCAGGAATTCGACGCCCGGCCCGCCGTCACGCAATGGCTGGCCGCCATGCCGGGCCGCCAGGCCGCGCTGCCCGTGGTCAGCCGCCCCGGCGCGCCGCTGGACTTCCACGCATGGGCCCCGGACACGACAATGCGCGCCGGCCACTACGGCATTCCGGTGCCCGATGGCACCGAGGCCGTACTGCCCGACGCGCTGCTCATTCCCTGTGTCGGTTTCAGCCCCGATAAGTTCCGCCTCGGCTATGGCGGCGGCTTCTACGACCGCACACTGGCCACGTTGGCCACGCAGGCGGCCACGCCGGTGGCCATCGGCATCGGCTTCGATGCGTGCGAGATCGCCTTGCAGGCGCAGCCGCACGACCTGCCGATGGACTGGATCGTCACCGAGCGCGGCGCGTTCTAGGTCGCCGCCTGCCCCACCGCGAGCAGTTCGTCGACGAGGGCGCGCATCTTGCACCAGTGCGAGCCCTCCCAGAACACGCGCCGGCAGTGCGGGCACGTGACAAAGCGCTCGTGCCGCGCCAGCACACCCTCGGGCACGCGGCCATCGGCATCGGCACGGCCGATCGGGTGCAGCGGCACGTTGCAGTCCAGGCAGAGCGAGAACGGCCGCGCGCCGCGGGCCAGGTCCAGCCGCGAGAACACCTCGCGCACCTGCAGCGACGACTTGATCGCCCGCACATAGCAGCCGTGCGTGATGCCGCGGCGCTTGAGCAGCTCGCGGTCGCGCGTGAGCACGATGCGCCCCTCCCCGGCGGCGATGCGCGCGATCTCGCCGTCCTCGAAGTGGTTGTCGTAGAGCGTATCGAAGCCCGTCATGCGCAACAGGTGCGCCAGGCCGCCCAGGTGGGCATCGGCAATGAAGCGCGTCACGCGCAGCGGGTGCTCGCGCACGCACAGCAGCGGCGAGACATCGAGCGATTCGAAGGTGGGATAGACGGCCACGCGGTCGCCGTCTTGCAGGATGCGGTCAAACGGCACCGATTCGCCATTGACGAGGATCAGTTCCACCTCGGTATGGGGCACGCCCAGCGCCTCGATCATGTGCTTGACCGTGGCCGCGCGCGCGCACGGCACGACGGTGTCCCGGCGGCAGCGGGACGGCGCCAGGAAGTCGTTCAACTCCTCATAGAAGCGGAAGGTGGCGGTGACGTTGGCAGTGACGTTGGCGGGGGCCATGGGGCGCAGTATGCCCCCCGGCCCCGCCCGATGGAAGACCGGCGCGTTACAGTTTGAGACGTTCCCAGATCGCCTTGGTGGCGCCGGCCGCATTCAGCGTGTAGAAGTGCAGGCCCGGCACGCCGGCGGCCAGCAGGCGCTCGCAGAGCGCGGTGACCACGTCCAGGCCGAATGCGCGGATCGCCGCCTTGTCGTCACCGAACGACTCGAGCCGCTTCGCCACCCAGCGCGGCACTTCGGCACCGCACATTTCCGAGAAACGCATCAGCTGCGAGTAGTTGGTGATGGGCATGATGCCCGGCACGATGGGCACGTCCACGCCTTGGGCGCGCACATCGTCCACGAAGCGGAAATAGGCGTCCGCGTTGAAGAAGTACTGCGTGATGGCCGAATCCGCGCCGGCGCGGACCTTGCGCACGAAGTTGTCGAGGTCGTGACGCGGCGACTTTGCCTGCGGGTGGTACTCGGGATACGCGGCCACCTCGATGTGGAACCAGTCGCCGGTCTCGGCCCGGATGTATTCCACGAGTTCGTTGGCATATCGGAATTCGCCGATTTCCCCCATGCCGGACGGCATGTCGCCGCGCAGCGCCACGATATGGCGGATGCCGCCGTCGCGATAGGTCCGCAGGATCTGGCGGATGCTCTCGCGTGTGGAGCCCACGCACGAGAGGTGCGGCGCGGCCTCGATGCCGTCGCGCTGGATTTCGAGCACGGCGTCGAGCGTGCCCTGCTGCGTGGTGCCACCGGCGCCAAACGTCACCGAGATGTACTTTGGCTGCAGCGGCGCCAGTTGCGCGCGCGTGTTGCGCAGTTTCTCCGCGCCCTCCGCCGTCTTGGGCGGGAAGAATTCGAAGCTGTAGTAGCGGTCAGTCATGCGGATAAAGTCTCAGTCGCGGCTGCCGAGCAGCGCGCTCGACAGAATCCACGAGATCACGCTGTACAGGATGGAGCCAAGCAGCGCGGCGCCAAAGCCCTGCACCACGAAGCCCGACAGCAGGTTGCCGACGAACAGGAACAGCAACGCGTTGATGACGAAGATGAACAGGCCCAGCGTCAGCAGCGTGACCGGCAGCGTCAGGATGACCAGGATGGGCCGGATCAGCGTGTTGACCAGGCCAAGCACCAGCGCGGCGATCATCGCCGAGCCAAACCCGCCCAATTCGATCCCGCTGATGACACTTCCCACCAGGAACAGCGCGGCGGCATTGATGATCCAGACGGCCAACAGTCTCATTGCGACTCCTTTTTCTTGGTTGCCTATTGTTTCTCCCCTCTCCCGCTTGCGGGAGAGGGGAGGAACACCACCCTTCGATCAATAGCGGTAGTGATCGGCCTTGTACGGGCCGTCCTTCTTCACGCCGATGTACGCGGCCTGCTGGTCGGTCAGCTCGGTCAGCTGCGCGTTCAGCTTCTTCAGTTGCAGGCGCGCGACCTTCTCGTCCAGGTGCTTCGGCAGCGTGTACACGCCCACCGGGTACTTGCCGCTGTCGCGCTCCGCCCAAAGTTCGATCTGGGCGATGGTCTGGTTCGCGAACGAGCTGCTCATCACGTACGACGGGTGGCCCGTGGCGCAGCCCAGGTTCACCAGTCGGCCCTTGGCCAGGATGATGATCTTCTTGCCGTCCGGGAACACCACGTGGTCCACCTGCGGCTTGATCTCGTCCCACTGGTACTTCTCCACCGAGGCAATGTCGATCTCGTTGTCGAAGTGACCGATATTGCACACGATGGCCTGGTCCTTCATTTTCGCCATGTGGTCATGCGTGATGACGTGGTAGTTGCCCGTGCAGGTCACGAAGATGTCGCCGTGCTCGGCGGCGTAGTCCATGGTCACCACGCGATAGCCTTCCATGGCGGCCTGCAGCGCGCAGATCGGGTCGATCTCGGTCACCCACACCTGGGCCGACAGCGCGCGCAGCGCCTGGGCGCTGCCCTTGCCCACGTCGCCGTAGCCGGCCACCACGGCCACCTTGCCGGCGATCATCACGTCGGTGGCGCGCTTGATGCCGTCCACCAGCGACTCGCGGCAGCCATACAGGTTGTCGAACTTGCTCTTGGTCACCGAGTCGTTCACGTTGATGGCGGGGAACTTCAGTTCGCCCTTCTGCGCCATCTGGTACAGGCGGTGCACGCCCGTGGTGGTTTCCTCGGTCACGCCGCGGATCGCGGCCAGGTTGCGGCTGTACCAGCCCGGGTTCCTGGCCAGCTTTTCCTTGATGGCGGCGAACAGGTAGGTTTCTTCCTCGCTGGTCGGCTTGGCGATCAGCGACGCATCGCGCTCGGCGCGGGCGCCCAGGTGCAGCAGCAGCGTGGCATCGCCGCCGTCGTCCAGGATCATGTTGGGCGTGCCGCCGTCGGCCCAGTCGAAGATCCGGTGCGTGAAGTCCCAGTATTCCTTCAGCGACTCGCCCTTGAACGCGAACACCGGCGTGCCGGACGCGGCAATGGCGGCGGCGGCGTGGTCCTGCGTGGAGAAGATGTTGCACGACGCCCAGCGCACGTCGGCGCCCAGTGCCTCGAGCGTCTCGATCAGCACGGCGGTCTGGATGGTCATGTGCAGCGAACCGGCGATGCGGGCGCCCTTGAGCGGCTGCGCGGCGGCGAATTCGTCACGGATGGCCATCAGGCCCGGCATTTCGGTCTCGGCGATGGCGATTTCCTTGCGGCCCCAGCCGGCCAGGCCGATATCGGCCACGAGATAGTCTTGCTTCAGATCGGTCACAGCGTTCATGTTTCACTCCGGTGAAGAGTGGCACGCCGGTGACGAGGGGAGACAATGGCCGCGCCTGCTCACAGGAATGTGGGCAAAGCGGGCGGATAGGTCGACTCGCCTCCGTGCGAACCACGGATCAGCGAGCGCCGTTGAAACAGTCCGAGCCTGGCGGATGAGGGCCATCCGTTGCAACGCTCCTCGGAGTGGCAGGAGTGTACCATTTCTGGCGGAAAAGACGCTATGAGGGGCCAGCACAAGCCAATCGCACCTGTACCGCTTTGTTGGTGACCAGGGCCGGCTCCGTCGCAAGGACGAGTGATTTTTCTCCGCCACTTTTTAGCCCGACCAAGCCTTCTTGCAGGATCTGCCGGACCCCCGCCCGGTTTACGCTGCTGGTGTACGTTGCCAGGGCCGAGAGACAGCCGCACTCGCCAATGGGCTTACGCAAATGAATGGTGGTGTTTGCCAGCACCACATTGGATTCCGTCGACGTCTTCCCTCCCTTTATCGTCACGCAGGCGGACAATTCATTTTCAAATGTGATTTGGTCAATATTCGCGGCGGAAGCCGTACCCCCTAATGTCGCCAACATGACGAACCGGATCAGGCTACGCACGCGTGCCTCCGTTCGTCGCTCGTCCTGGAACATATTTGACTTTCAGAATGAAATGGCCACGCTGGCCTGTCGCACGCAACCGCAGGATCGCGAAAAACCTGGACTCCACCTCAATACATTCGTCGCCTTGAACCTTCCTGAGCCGTTCCATGACAACACCTGTCCATCGAATTCCATGTCTGCGATCACAAGCCTCCTCCCTGTTCAATCGTTGGCGACGGCGCGCCGCCACCACGCTGGGTGATAAGAGCTGCCCATTGTTCAGCGACGATTCCTTCACATCAATCGCAGAAGCCTTGAATTTGCCGGATCGGCTGAAATCGATCTTCTATTGCTGTTCCGGGCCTCTGCCAGTCGCATAGCAGGTTCTCTTTCGAGCCCCTTGCGGGCATACTCGGTCGCACCAACGCCTATTCCCTTCCAGCCCCTGCCTACTTTCCTGCCAGCCCACATGCCCTCCACGCCACCCCGCACGCTGACCATCGCCGGTTCCGACTCCGGCGGCGGTGCCGGCATCCAGGCGGACCTGAAGACGTTCAGCGCGCTCGGCTGCTTCGGCATGAGCGCCATCACGGCCATCACGGCCCAGAACACGCTGGGCGTGACGGGCGTGCACGCCATTCCGGCCGACATGGTGGCCGCGCAGATCGACGCCGTGGCCAGCGACATCGGCGTGGATGCCGCCAAGACCGGCATGCTGGGCACCGCCGCGATCGTCGAGGCCGTGGCCGCCGCGGTGGACCGCCACGGCATCCGCCGGCTCGTGGTGGACCCGGTGATGATTTCCACCTCGGGCGCCACGCTGTCCGACGACGCCACCAGCCAGGCCATGGTGCGCCTGCTGTTCCCGCGCGCGATGCTGGTCACCCCCAACCTGCCCGAGGCGTCGTACCTGCTCGGCCGCCGCATCGCGCGGCGCGCGGAGATGGAGGCCGCCGCGGCCGACCTGCTGGCGCTGGGCTGCCAGGCCGTGCTGCTCAAGGGCGGCCACCTGGAGCCGGATGGCCCCGCCGCCGTGGGCCTGGGGGGGATGGACGACCTGCTGATGCTGGCCGATGGCACCGTGCGCGTGTTCACGCATCCGCGCATCGACACGCCCAACCTGCACGGCACCGGCTGCACGCTGGCGGCGGCCATCGCGGCGCAACTGGCGCGCGGCGATGCGCTGGCCGATGCCGTGAGCACGGCGCTCGACTACGTGGCCCAGGCCATCGCGGCCGGCGCGCGGCTGCGGATCGGCGCCGGCAACGGCCCGCTGAACCATGCGTTCGCCCCGCGCGCGCTGGGCTGAAACACACATCCATATAGATATAGCGATGCAGACACTGAACGATATCGACCTGCGCACGGACCCTGGCGCCGCGCACTACATAAAAGAGGAAGTCGTGCAGGTGGTGTTTGCCGGCGCGGCCGGCGAGCTGGCCAGCCGCGAGGGCCCCAATCGCTACGGACCCGGTGACGCCATCGTGACCGGCGCCACGGGCGACCGCTGGGTGGTCTCGCGCAGCCGCTTCGACGCGCGCTACGTGGCCCTGGGCGGCGGCGCGTACCGGAACCAGCCGGTGCCCGTGCTGGCGAAGGAGATGGATGCGCCGTTCGCCATCGCGCGCTCGGCCGGCGGCGACGTGCTGACCGGCAAGGCCGGCGACTGGCTGATGCAATACGCGCCCGGCGACTACGGCATCACCGAGCGGGCACGGTTCCTGGCGGTGTACCGACGGGCTTAGTCCCCGCCCACCAGTCGCACGAGCTTGAACGCGGCGCGCGCCACGCAAACCACTGTGCCGGCGGCGTCGCGGGCCTCGCCCTCGCAGAACGCGATCTTGGTGCCGTGCCGGATGCAGCGCGACTCGAACGTCAGTTCGCCGCGCGCGGCGGCCAGGAAGTGCGTGGACATGTCGATCGTGATCACGCCCACGTCGAGCGGCGAATAGGACCGCGCCGCGCCGCTGAGCGTGAAGTCGAGCACCGCCATCAGCGTGCCGCCGTGCACATCGCCCCGGCTGTTCACGAGCGACGGACTGGCCGGCAGGCGCGTGCGGCAGAGCCCTTCCTCCATGTGCTCCGGCTGCAGGCCCAGGTGCCGCATCAGCGGGATATCGATGCCGAAATAGGGCTTCTCCGGCGTGCCGGGGGCGGCTGGTTTGATCTCGTTCACTACCTGTTCCTCTGTGCGCTTCGGGTTCCGTATGACGGAACGCCGATCCGTTATGCCTGGTTGCGCAGTGAGCATATGCGGATTTGCCGGACCGTGCCAGCCGCCTGGGCGGTCACCGCCCAGACTTTCCCCGGAAGATGGCGTTGAGCGACGCCACCGCCGCCGGCACGTCGCCGGCCTCGGTGATCGCGCGCACCACGGCCGCGCTGCCCACGCCCACGTCCAGCACCTCGCGCAGGTTGCCGCCGTTCACGCCGCCAATGCCCACCAGCGCCGGCATCACGGGCTGCATCAGCGCCACGTAGGCCTGGAAGCGGCCCATGCCCTGCGGCGCGGTCGGCATGACCTTGGTCGTGGTCGGGAAGATCGCGCCCAGCGCCAGGTAGCTGGGGCCGATGGCGGCCACGCGCAGCATTTCGGCATAGCCGTGCGTGGACACGCCCAGCCGCAGGCCCGACGCGCGGATCGCGTCCAGGTCCGCCTGGTCCAGGTCTTCCTGCCCAAGGTGGATGCCGTAGATGCCGCTGTCGCCCCCCATTGCCGCGTGGTGGTCCAGCGCCACGCGCCAGTGATCGTTGATGAACAGGCGCGATGCGCGGCCCCTGGCGGCCTGCGCGGCACGGGCCACCTCGCCCCGCACCGCCGCCGCATCGTCCGACTTGAAGCGCAGTTGCACGGTCGGCACCGCCAGCGGCACGAGCCGCTCGATCCATTCGGCGCCCGGCACCACGGCGTACAGCCCCAGGTCGGGCGGGCACGGGGCGAACGGCGCGGGCGCCTGGCCGGGCGCGGCCAGCGCGGCGTGGCGCACGCGCGGAAAGCGCGCGAAGTCGCGCGGCCAGCCGGTGGTGCCCGGCTGCCAGGCGCGCGCGATGCACAGCGCGTCGTGCGCCGGGAAATGGAGCGACATCGCCGCCAGCAGCACCGCGACGAACGCCGGCGAATGGGGCGTGTCGCCGTCGGCCCGCACGTCGAGCACCCAGGTGCCCATCGGCGAGCGCACCGTGTCGATCCAGCGCCCGCCCTCGCGGTCGGTCTCGATCAGCACCGCGCCGGCGGCGGCAATCCGGTCGATCTCGGCGGCCGTCGCCTCGCCGTCGGCCAGCATCACGTCGTGCCGGCCCGGCGCCGTCGGCATGTTGGCCAATGGCCACGCGCGCCACGGCGCATCGTCGTGGCCGAAGGTGCCGCCGAAGCGGGCAACCAGGTCTTCGAGAAGCGCGGAATCGATGGCCGCGGCCACGCCAGGGCGCGTCATGCGCGCCCCGCCTGCGGGGCCGCGTGCCAGAACGGCATGCCCACCACCGGCGTGCTGGCCTGCGCCACGTCGCGCTCGGGCACCGGCCCGGCCAGGAAGGCGGTGCGGCCCGCCTCCACGGCCAGCGCGAACGCGCGCGCCATGTTCACCGGATAGGCGGACTGCGCCACGGCCGTGTTCAGCAGCACGCCGTCGTAGCCCCACTCCAGCACCTGCGCCGCGTGCGACGGCAGGCCCAGGCCGGCATCGACGATCAGCGGCGTGTCCGGCAGGCGGTCGCGCAGCGTGCGCATGGCCAGCGGATTCGCGGCGCCCCGCCCCGTGCCGATCGGCGCGGCCCACGGCATCAGCGCCTGGCAGCCCACGTCCAGCAGGCGCCGGCACAGCACCAGGTCCTCGGTGCAGTACGGCAGCACCTTGAAGCCTTCCTTGATCAGCGTCTCGGCCGCGGCCGGCATGTTCAGCGTGTCCGGCTGCAGCGTGTAGTCGTCGCCGATCACCTCCAGCTTGATCCAGTCGGTCTCGAATACCTCGCGCGCCATCATCGCCGTGGTGATGGCCTCCTGCGCGGTGAAGCAGCCGGCGGTATTGGGCAGCACCGGCACGCCCAGCGTGCGCAGCATCTGCCAGAACGGCTGGCCGCCCAGCGTCTGGCCGTCGCCGGTGCCCACCGCCGTCTGGCGGCGCAGCGCCACGGTGATCATGGCCGGCCGGGACGCTTCCACGGCCGCCTGCAGCGTGGCGGGCGACGGATAGCGCGCGGTGCCCAGCAGCAGCCGGGAGGCGAACGACTCGCCATAGAGCACGAACGGGTCGCGCAGGGTTTCAGCAGGTTCGAAAGTCATGGTCGGTTCAGCCTCCCGTCACGGGTTGCACGAGGTCGATGTGGTCGCCCGCCGCAAGCGGCGTGGCGGCATGGGCGGGGCGCGGCACGAACTGGCCGTTGACCGCCGCGGCGTACGGGGGCGCGATGGCAGCCGCCGTCACCGCGTCCGCCAGCGTGGCGGCTTCGGGAAGGATCAGCGGCTGGCCGTTGAGCAGGATTTCCATGTCGAATGCGTGTCTTAGTGCAGCATGCCGCCCTGGCCCGGCGCGGCGGCCACGGTGCCGCGCGGATGGGCGGGCTCGTGCACCGGGTGAATCAGGCCCGGCCACTGCAGCGACGCGGGCACCGCGTGCGCGGCGGGGTCGCCGGCCAGCAGCGCGCGCACCACGGCGCAGGCGGCCTCGGTCACGGCCGGCGCGATCAGCCAGCCATGCCGGTACAGGCCGTTCACGCGCACCACGCGCGTCTGCTGGTCCACGCGGATCGCGGGCAGGTGGTCCGGCCGCGTGGGCCGGCGCTGGACGTTCATCTCCAGCACGCGCGCCTCGCCAAACGCGGGGTGCAGCGAGTGCGCGGCCGAGAGCAGCTCCAGCGCGGAGCGCACGCTCACCGGCGAGTCGTCCTCGCTCTCGATTTCGGTCGCGCCGATCACGTACAGATCGTTCGGCTTGGGCGCGATGTAGATGGGGTAGCGCGGATGCAGCAGCCGCACGGGCCGGTGCAGCGATACGTCGGGGGCGTGCACGCGGATCACCTCGCCGCGCAGCCCGCGCAGGCCGGGCATGGCCACGCCATGCTCCGGCGCCGGGTCGCTCCACGCGTCGCGCGCGCCCAGGCCCCGGCAGTCGAGCACCACGTCGGCGCGGATGCCGAACTGCGGCAGCATGTCCGCATCGACCTCGCCGGCCTCCCAGACGCAGTGCACGCCGGCCTTGACCGCACAGTCCAGCAGCGCGCGCATCGCGCCGCGATTGTCGAGCTGGCCTTCGCCCTTGAGCAGCAGGCCCTGGTTGAAGCGCCCGGCCAGTTCGGGTTCCACGGCGGCCACGCCCGGGCCGTCAAGCACGCTCACGCGCTCGCGCACCAGTTCGGGCGGCGCCACGGCGCGCATGCGGCCCGTGAACAGCGACACCTCGTTGCGGTCGTGCGCATGCCAGACCACCAGCGTGCCGTCCTCCTGGAAGAACACGGGCTCGGGCAGTTCCTGGAGCCAGGCGCGCCACAGCTCCACGCTGGCCAGGCCAAGGTCGACGATGCGCCGCTCCGCGATGGCCGATTCCGCCAGTGGGGCGAGCATGGCGGCGGCCACGTGGGCGGCCGCGCCGGCACCATCGGGGCCGGCGCGCTCCACCAGCGCCACGCGGGCACCGGCGCGCACCAGCAACCAGGCGCATAGCCGCCCGGCCAGGCCGGCGCCAAGAATGGCGACATCGAAGGGCTTTACTGCTGTCATGAGCTTGTTCCGCCGCCGGCGCCCGCTTCAGTGGGTGGCGCCGATCGGCCTCCTGTGTGGGTGAATGCCGCCGCGCCGCGTGGGGGCGCCGCGCGCGGAACTCGGGGTACTGCCGGGCATGGCGTCTGCCGCCATGCCCTTCCTGCTCGCTGAATTACGAGTAGATCTTCGAGCCCGACTTCACGAACTCGATGGACTTCTCTTCCATGCCGCGCTCGGCCGCCGGCAGCGATGCCGCGTAGTCGCGCACTTCCTGCGTGATCTTCATCGAGCAGAACTTGGGACCGCACATCGAGCAGAAGTGCGCGATCTTGGCGCCCTCGGCCGGCAGCGTGGCATCGTGGAACGACCGCGCGCGCTCCGGATCGAGGCCCAGGTTGAACTGGTCTTCCCAGCGGAACTCGAAGCGGGCCTTGGACAGCGCGTTGTCACGCAGCTGCGCGCCGGGCCAGCCCTTGGCCAGGTCGGCGGCATGCGCGGCGATCTTGTACGTGATGATGCCCTCGCGCACGTCTTCCTTGTCCGGCAGCCCCAGGTGTTCCTTGGGGGTGACGTAGCACAGCATGGCCGTGCCCATCCAGCCGATATTGGCCGCGCCGATGCCGCTGGTGATGTGGTCGTAGCCGGGGGCGATGTCCGTCACCAGCGGTCCGAGCGTGTAGAACGGGGCCTCGTAG